>JAABUQ010000060.1_pt1 | contig 193634 bp, 186 predicted proteins | sample 5560001 | NCBI WGS metagenome assembly JAABUQ01 (sample SAMN10711888, study PRJNA513371) | rock metagenome | isolation source: Antarctica rocks | place: Antarctica: Victoria Land, Finger Mt nord | collected 2015-12-18
CCGCATTCCAAACCCGAAAAAGGCTCACACGCCTTCAGGCTCGCACCCCTGGCGAACACCGTTCTGAACGCCGTAGCCGGACATTTCTGCTTTGCAGAAACCGGACATTACCGCTTTGCGCTTACACCGATGCGTCAGCCTCCCGCTTTGGGCGGGAGCGTCGGCAGGCCGCCCTGCGGGGCGAATTCCTCGCCGCCGCATGCGCCGAACGTGTAGCCGCCTTGCGGCTTGACGCTGCCCGGGACGCGCTCGACCTTCCATCCGGTGCAGACTTCGATGCCGAAGATGCGCTGTCGCTTGAGGATGTAGACGACGGACGACGGACCGCCGCCAAAGAGACTTCCGGCCGCTTTGACGATCTTTATGACCTTGGCGAGCACCTCCGGCGGCGGAGCGGCGGCGCGATAATACTCGGCCTGCGCCTCGTCGATCGCGGCTTTGATGTCGTTGACGTAGTGCTTGTTGGAATAGGCCACGGGCTCGCCTTGCGGCAGCATTGCGCCCAGACGACTGTTGAGGTTATCGAGATTGCCGCCGTTGTTGTGCGGCCCTGGGGTCGGGCCGCTGAGAGGCCGATTGGCGAGCGTGGCGGGCCCCGGGCCCGTGGAGGCGGGGTTCGCAGCGGTGTGGGGGGCGCCGGCGTCGGCAGGGGCGCTGGGCGACGTTCCCGCGGCAGTGCCGCCGGCCGAGCCCGGGCCCCCGGCGGCGTTCGCGCCCGCCGAACCCGGGACGGCGGCCGGCGAACCGGCGCCGGAAGGGCCCGCGCGGGCGGCCTCCCGTGCAGCGGCGGCGTCGGCCGCTGCGACGCGATCCGCTGCGGCTTTCGCGGCGGCGGCCTGCGCGGCCGCGACCTTCGCATCTTCGGCCCGCGCAGCGGCGAGACGCGCGGCCTCGGCGCGCTCGGCGGCAGCCTGCGCTTGCACCGCGGCTTTCCCGTCGGCGGCAGCGCGCGCGTCGGCAGCGACTTGCGCATCGCGCACGGCTTTCGCGTCGGCCGCGGCCTGCGCGTCGGCGGCCGCTTTTGCGCTGGCTGCTAACTGCGCGACTGCTGCCGCTCGTGCACTGGCGGCGGCCCTTTCGGCCGGATCCGGCGTCGGTGGCGCTGCGGTCGCCGGCCGGACCGTCGGAGCCGCCGTGGGGCGTTCCGTCGGGGCGGCGCTGGCGCGGGGCGTTTGCGCGACGGTCGGGGACACCGGCGGAGGTACGCTCGGGGGGGTCGTCGCGTCGGCGGTCGGGATCGGCGTTGCGGGGCTCGGCGTCTGCGGGCGTGGCGTCGCGGGACGCGGCGTTTGTGGACGCGGCGTTTGTGGGCGCGGCGTCGCCGGGCTCGGCGGCTGCGGATCGGGCGTCGCGGGACGCGGCGTCACGGCCGGCGGGTCGGGCGGTGCTGCGGTTGGGACGGGGCTCGGATCGTGGGTCGGCGGTGCGGTTACCGTCGGTGCCAGCACGACGATGCGCTCGGCCTGCGGCGACGCGTGCGGGACGATCTTCGCGAGTTCGGGCCTACGCGGTGCGGCGCGCGCCGCGCGCGGATGCCGCGGCACCGGAGGCTTGCGCGTCGGCTCCGGCGTCGGCGCGACCGTCGGCTGCGGGATGGGCACGGGCGTTGCGGTGACTCGTGGGCGGGGCACCGGAGTTGTCGGCACCAGCGGCTGCGGGGTCGCGCGCGTCGTCCGCAGCGCGGTGCTTCGTGCTCGCGCCAACTGCGCGACCGCAGGTGCCGCCGCGGCCGCCGCAGCTTGCAACGCGGCGGCGCTCCGCGTCGCGTCGTGCGCGCTACGTACCAGCGGACGATCTTGCGAAATCGCGACCGTTTCGCCCACTGTTCCTTCCGGACTCGAACCACCGCTCGGCAGCAGGGCGCGCAGCAGCAAATATGCGCCGAGCATAAGGTGCACGAGAATCGACAGGGCGTAGGCAACGATGTAGCGTCGACGTGCCTGCGTGTTGTCGCGTCGACGGAAGGTCCGCATGAAAGTTCCATTCGCGCAAGGCCCGCCGCACACCCCAGTCTAACGCGAGAGCCGTGCTAGTGGAACGCGCGCGCAAGCGCACCAAGATTGTTGCGACGATCGGCCCGGCGTCACGCGCACCCGTAACGCTGCGGGCACTCGTCGATGCGGGCCTTGACGTCGCGCGCTTAAACTTCTCGCACGGGACGCACGCCGAACACGCAGAGACCGTGGCCGACATCCGCCGCATCGGAAACGACCTCAACGTCCCCATTGCGGTCCTTCTGGATTTGCCCGGACCCAAGGTACGTACCGGCCCGCACGCGGCCGGCCTCGAGACGGTGCACCTCGAAAAAGGGGCCGAATTTTTCCTCTCGACGGCGCCGGTCGACGGCAGCACGGCGGGTGTTTTCGTGAATTACGCCGGGCTCGCGAACGATGTCGAGGTCGGCAAGCGCGTGTACCTTGCCGACGGCGCAATCGCGCTACGCGTCGTCGGCAAAAACGCACACCGAATCGAAACGCTGGTCGAAGTCGGCGGCGATCTGCGCGCCCAGCAGGGGATCAACTACCCCGACGGCACGCTCGCGCTCTCGGCCGTGACGGACCGCGATTTCGAACACCTCGAATTCGGGCTCGACATCGGCGTCGATTGGGTCGCGATTTCGTTTGTCAAAAGTGCCGAGGACGTACTGCGCGTGAAACGCTTCATTGCCGAGCGCGGTAAAAACGTTCCGATCATTGCCAAGATCGAAAAACACGAGGCACTCGACGTCATCGACGAGATCATCGACGCGGCCGACGCGATCATGGTCGCGCGCGGCGATCTCGGCATCGAGATCCCGCTCGAACGCGTGCCGATGGTGCAGAAAGACCTCATCGCGCGCTCCAATCGCGTTTCTAAACCCGTCATCACCGCAACGCAAATGCTCGAATCGATGATTTCCGCGGCGCGGCCGACGCGCGCGGAGGCGACCGATGTCGCCAACGCCATCATCGACGGAACCGACGCAGTCATGCTCTCGGGTGAGACCGCGCGAGGGGCCTATCCGATCGAAGCCGTGCGCACCATGGCGACGATCGCCCGGCAGATCGAAGCGGATTACCCGCACGAAGTGCTGCGCTACCGGCGCATGGCGCACGTCAATCGTTCGATCGAAACGACGATAGCGGAAGGAGCCGCGCAGATGGCCGAAGAGCTCGAATTGCGGTACATCGTCACCGGCACGACGACCGGCAACACCGCGCGCCACATCTCATCGTTTCGGCCCCGCGCGAGCATCATCGCGATGACGCCGATTCCCGAAGTCGCGCGGCGCATGTCGCTCGTCTGGGGCGTCGAAGCGGTCGTCGTCGAGACCTACAAATACTTCGAAACGCTGATCGACATCGTCGAAGCTCGCATGCAGCGCGAAAATCTAGCGCTTGCGGGCGAAACGATCGCCGTAACGTCTGGCGTTCCGGTCGGCGAGGGCGGGACGAACATCCTCAAGATACACCAGCTGCCGTAACCCCAGCGGCCGCCGGAGCGTGCACGGCACCACTGCCGACGGCGTCGTACGCGCTGCAATACGCGGCCACGACGACGTCGCGCGCGTAGCGCCCACGGGCGGCGTCACGTTGCCCCGCGGCACCCGCCCAGGCGGTAGCGATGTCACTCCAGCCTTGGGCGATGCCTTCGGCGAAGCCATCCGCATCGTCGGGCACGAGCCAGCCCGTTTCCAGCGCACCCACTGCGTCGGCAAGAGCGCCGACGTTGGCCGCGATGACGGGCACGCCGGCCACGAGCGCTTCGAGCGGCGCCTGCGGCTGGGCGTCTCGCGAAATCGGGACCGCGAGCAGATCGACGTTGGCAAAGAGATCGGCTGCCGGAACGTCGCCCCGAAAGTTCACGACCGAAGCGAGTTTGTTTTGGCGCACGTAGGCGGCGACGAGTTGCCGCGCGCGGCCGCCGCCCGCGATCTCCATCCGCGCGTCGGGAAAGCGCTCGCGCACCTTGCCGAACGCATCGATTGCGGTTTCCCAGGCACGGTCCGCCGAGAGCACACCCCGCCACCCGACGACGGGCCCGGGCCGTCCGGCGGGACGTACCAGCTGCGCGCCGCCGTCGAGCGGTACGGCAACGCCGTGCGGCACGACCGCGATCGACTCGGGAGCGAGGCCCAGACGACTCTCGAGCGCGCGCGCGAGCGAGGGATAGGTCGCGACCAGTCGCGCGGCCCGGCGCAGGTAACCCGGCAAGTTGCGCTCGACGAGCTTGCGCGGCAACTCGTTATCGCGCTGCGGGTCGTGGAACGTTCCGATCGTGCGTGACGCAAGCGACGCCGGAAACGTCCCGAGCGCGACGGCGATTGCGGGAAAGCCGTGCGCGTGCACGACGTCCGGCGCGAAGCGCTCGACCATGCGTCGCAGGCGCGCGACCGCGATGCCCATGCCGATGAAGCCACCCGGGCGCCACACGTCGGCGGCGATGGCGGCGTCGGCGAAGCGACGGCGTTGTTCCGGCGGAACGAGCGCGCGAATCTCGTAGCGGTCGCGTAGCGCGACGCAAAGCTCGAGCACGTCGCGCGCCATCGCGTCGCCCTGCACCGACAAGAGCAACAGCAGTTTGGTCACGCCGTCGCCTTGGGACGGGTCTTCTTGCGAAGCACCTCACGCACGAGCGTTTCGGCGTGTTCGAGCGCGACGGCGACGGTCGTTCCGGCGAGCATCCGGGCGATTTCGGCCAGAACGGTATCGCGCTCCCGCAATTCGACGAGTTCCACGACCGTCGCGCCCGCGTGCTCGCGTTTGCGTAGCGCATAGTGGCGGTCGGCCCACGACGCAATCTGCGCCAAGTGCGTCACGCAGAGCACTTGGCTTGCGCGGGCGAGCGCGCCGATGCGGGTGCCGACCGCGCTCGCGGTCGCTCCGCCGATGCCTGCGTCGATCTCGTCGAAGACCAGTGCCGTGCGTTCGCGGCGATCGGCGAGCACGACGACGAGGGCGAGCAGCACCCGCGAGAGTTCCCCGCCCGATGCGGCGCGCCCGAGCGCGCGTAGGGGTTCGCCGGAATTTGGCGATAGCGCGAACTCGACGCTTTCGCCGCCGCTGCGACCGATCTCGGGTAGCGCGTCGAGGACGACGGCGAAACGTGCGGCGGGCATCGCGAGTTCGGCCAGCTCGTCGCCGACATGCGTTTCGAGCACGCGTGCGGCTGCCGCGCGCAACGCGGAGAGTGCGCGTGCCTCACGCTCGAGGTCGCCACGCGCGGCGGCGAGCGCCGCGTGCAAGGCGGCCTCGCGTTCGTCGCGTGCTTCTTCGTTTGCAATCGTCGCGTCGAAGCGCGAACGCGCCTCGAGTACCGCATCGATCGTGCCGCCGTACTTCTTCTTGAGGCCGTCGATCAGCGCGAGGCGCGCCGTCGTCGCTTCGAGTTCGCCCGCATCGAGTTCGGTGGCATCGAGCTCGCGCGAGAGCGCGACGGCGGCTTCGGTCGCATCGCTTTGCAGCGCCGCAAGTCTGTCGGCGAGCGCTGCAAGCGTCGCACCGAACCGTGCAACACGGGCCACATTCGCGGCCGCGACACCGAGCGCTTCGGCCCCGCCCGTCTCCGCGCCGGCGAGCGCTTCGTGTGCGCCCGCGAGCGCCGCGGCGATCTTCTCGACGTTGACGAGATAGTCGCGCCGTTCGCGCAGCGCTGCTTCTTCGCCCGCGACGAGTCCGGCCTCGTCGATCTCTCGCGCGGCAAAACGCGCGAACTCGAGTTCGGCAAGCGCCCGACCGGCGTTGTCGGTGCGTTCCCGCAGCGCCGCCTCCGCCGACGTCACGCGCTCGTATGCGTCGTGCACGGCACGCTGCCGCCCCAGCGCCTCGTCGCCTGCGAATGCGTCGAGCACGTTGAGTTGGTACGCGCGCGACAGCAAACGCTGCTGCTCGTGCTGACCGACTTGCTCGAGGGCAAGTTCGCCGAGCGCGCGCAGCTGGCCCGACGTCGCGAGCCGGCCGTTGATGCGCGCCGCGGACTTACCAGTGGGCAGCATCTCGCGCACGAGGATTGCCGCCTCGTCATCCGCATCGAAGCCGCTCGCCTCGAGGCGCTCGCGCAGCGCCGCGTCGACGTCGAGTGCGAGCGTTACGCGGGCGCGCGCCGCACCGGCCCGCACGATGTCGGCCGACGAGCGTTCGCCGAGCACGAAGGCGAGCGCTCCGAGCAGCATCGTCTTGCCAGAACCCGTCTCGCCGCTGCACACGGTGAAGCCGTCCGCAAATTCGAGCGACGCACGCGCGATCAGCGCGAAATCTTCGATCTCCAACCGTGAGAGACGCACCTTAGCGGTCTTTCACGGGCGCGTTCCAGCGCAGCTTGCCTTCGAGCAGCGCAAAAAAATCGAGCGGCTCGCGGCGCGCGAAACGAACCTTGAGCGGATAGCGCGTAACCGTCACGCGTTCGCCGGGATGCAGCTCGTCGACGACTTGACCGTCGGCTTCGAGTGCCACGCCGCTCGTCTCCGCATCGCACGCGATGACGATCGCCGACGACGTCGGAACGACGAGCGGTCGTGAAAAGAGCGTGTGCGGCAGGAGCGCCGTGACGATGAACGCCTCGACGTCGGGCGCCACGATCGGCCCGCCCGCAGAGAGCGAGTACGCGGTCGAGCCCGTCGGCGTCGCGACGACGATGCCGTCGGCCGGTACGTGGGCGGCCTCTTTGCCGTCGACGTACAGTCCGAACGGCGTCATATGCGGACTCGTCCGCGCGACGACGATGTCGTTGAGCGCGAAGTGCGTGCGGCCGTGCGCGACGACTTGCAGCGCCGTGCGTTCGTCGATCTCGAAGCCCGCGCGAAAGATCGCAGGCAGCCGCGCGAGCGCCGCATCGCTGCCGTCCATCTCGGTGAGAAAGCCGAGGCGCCCGGTATTGATGCCGAAGAGCGGGATGCCCAGCGGCGCGGCGAGTTGCGCCGCGCGCAGCAGCGTGCCATCGCCGCCGAGCGTGACGAGCAGCTTCGCATCCGCGATCGTCGCGCCGGCGCTCGCAAGCCCGAGTTCGCGCTCCTGCGCGTCGTCGAGCGCGACCGCGAAGCCGGCATTGCGAATCTGCGCGGCGATTGCGGCGGCAGCCGCGCGGGCATGCTCGCGAAAGAGATCGACGTACAGCGCGATCGTGCCGGGCATCGGCGGGGCATCCGTCATGCAGCGTGCCACGCGAGCGCGCGCTCGACCGCAGCATCGTCGAACGGCGTGCCGGAGCGGCGCACGAGCGCGAAAAATTCGACGTTGCCCGCAGGTCCGACGAGCCGGCTCGCCACGAGCGCCTGCGGCACGAGCCCGAGCTCGAGCGCTGCCGCACGAAATTCGCACAGGATCGCGCGGTGAACCCCAGCATCGCGCACGACGCCGCCCCGGCCGAGCCGCTCGCGGCCGGCTTCGAACTGCGGTTTCACGAGCGCGACGATCGCCGCGCGCGCCCCGGGCACCAGAAACGCTCGCGCACGCTCGAGCAGCGTGACGACCGAGATGAACGACGCATCGATCGTCACCACATCGAACGGTGCGCCGAGTTCGCCGTCGCGTACCAGCCGGAAGTTCGTGCGCTCGACGATGCGCACGCGCGGATCGGCGCGCAGCGCGAGCGCCAATTGACCGTAGCCGACATCGAGCGCCGTCACGTGCGCGGCCCCGCGCTTGAGCAGACAATCGGTAAAGCCGCCCGTCGATGCACCGACATCGAGCGCGCGCGCACCCACGACGTCGAGCGCGAAATCGGCGAGCGCACCCTCGAGTTTTTCGCCACCGCGACTGACGTACGGACGCGCGCGTTCGACGTCGAGCACGGCGCTGGTCGTGACCGCGGTACCGGGTTTGGTTGCGGGCCGCCCGTCGACGCGCACGCGACCGGCGATGATCAGCGAGCGCGCGCGCGCACGCGTCACCCCCGTGCGTTCGGCGACAGCCTCGTCGAGCCGCTGTGCCCCGCGTGCCGGCATCCTAGAGATCGGGGTCGTCTTCGGGCTGCGGCGCGTCGAACAACAAGGTCGCCGCAGGCGCGCTCGCGGCGTTGACGCCGCTGGGCGCGTTTAGCGGCGCGTCGCCGCGTGCCGCGGCATCGATCGAAGCCTGCGCTGCCTTGAGAAGGCGCTCGCAGGTTTGGGCGAGGCCTTTGCCTTCTTTGAACAGCGCGACGGACTCGTCGAGGCCGACGTTCTCGCGTTCGAGTTTCTGCACGATTTCTTCCAGACGCCGCAACGCCGCTTCGAAATCGCCGGATACGCTAGTGGCCATCGGTCCCGTCTCCTTCGACGCGCGCGAAGATCGTTCCGCGGGCCACGCGCGCCTCGATCGGCTCGCCCGGCGCAATCGCCGCCGCATCGCGCGCGATCGCTCCGCGGTACGTCACGATGGCATAGCCGCGTTGCAGGATCGCTTCGGGATCGTTGCCGTCCAAATGCGCGCGTGCGAGCGCCAGCGTTTGCAGCAGGTGCGCGCTCACGCTGCGGGCCGCCGGCTCCAGCCGCCCCTCCACTGCGGCGGCGCGCGCTCTGGCACGTTCGATACTCGCGGCCGTTACGGCGTCCAGTGCGAGGGTAGCTGCGTGCAAGCGGCGCGCGCGTTCGGCAAGACGCGCCCGCGGGTCGTACGCGCCGAGCCGGCGCTCGAGATCGCGCACGCGCGTCTCGCGCCGGCGCACGTGCGACGTGAGCGCCGTCGCGAGCGCCGAGTCCGCGTCGCCGACGCGCTGTGCGAGCGGCGCGAGGAAGAGCCGGGGGTCGGTGAGCTTCGAGCGCACGAGCGCCTTTGCCAGCCGACCCGAGAGACGTTCGAGCCGCAGGTCGACGGCGCCGCGAACCCGCGCGATGCGATCGCCTACGATCGCACCGAGTTCCAGTGTCGACGAGCCGATTGCCTCGGCCGCCGCGGACGGCGTTTCCAGGTGAACGTCGGCTGCGAAATCGCAGAGTTGCTGGTCGGCGGTGTGGCCGATCGCCGATACGATCGGATGGCGCGCCGCCGCGACCGCCCGCACAACGCGTTCGTCGCTGAACCAAAAGAGATCTTCGAACGATCCGCCGCCGCGCGTGAGCACGATGCAGTCCACCTCGGCGCGCGACGCGCGCCCGAGCGCGCGGACGATCTCATCCGGAGCGCTCGGACCTTGCACCGAGGTCTCGCACCACACGACCTCGACGTGCGGTGAACGCGCGCCCAGCAGCGTGACGAAATCCTTCGCACCGTTGGCGCCGCGCGACGAAACGAGCGCGACGCGAAAGGGAAAACGGGGCAACTTCCGCTTGCGCTCCAGTCCAAACAGTCCCTCGGCAGATAACGCCCGCTTGCGCTCTTCGAAGAGCGCGTGCAAGTTGCCGACACCTTCGAGTTCGACTGCACGAACGACGAGTTGGTACATGCTGCGTTGCTCGTAGATCGAAACGCTGCCGGTTGCGACGATGGCGAGCCCGTTCTTGAGCTGTGTCGGAAAGCGGTTCACGTCGCTTGAAAACGCGAAGCAGCTCAGCAGCGCTTCGCTGTCTTTGAGATCGAAGTTGAGGTGGCCCGTGCGCATGTGCCGGGCGTTGGTCACTTCGCCGCGTACCGAGATGTTGCGCAACTTGGGATCGGCTTCGGTCTTACGTTTGAGGTAATCCGCGACGCGCTTGACGCTCACCACGTGCGGCGCGCGCGGGCCGGGCTGCGCCGTCATTGAGGCGAGGGCGGCGGGTCGACCGGCGGCGGCGTCGGGTCGGGCGGCAGGCCGTCGGATCCGCTCAGGGTCGCGGCCGCGGGCGCACGCGTGGGCCGCGGACTGCTCGCCCCGGCGGCGTCACGAACGGCCGGTGCGCCGGCGGCGGTAGCGGTCCGCGCGAGTGCGGCAGCGGTCGCCGCATGCAGCGCGGCGACGGCGGCGAGGGGCGCTTGCGGGAGCGGGATCGTTCGAGCGACGGGCGCGCCCGCGGTCCGAACGCCGGCCGGAGGGACACCCGCGACGATGGGCTCCGCAAAGACGGGCGGCGTGTCGATCTGGGCGTGACGCCGGCCGTAGTACCCCGCGCTGGCACACGCTCCCAGCGGCTCGGTCCCGTCGAGAAAGTACTCGAATTTCTTGGGCTGGCCACAGAACGCGACCTTGCGCACCTCGCTCGAGGGATAGACGAACTCGTGTTTGGGCGTCTTCGCGAGCGCGGCTTTCATAAAGCGCGCCCAGGTGCGCGCGGGTACGTTTCCGCCATAGGACTCGCGCATGCGCGAATAATCGTCGTTGCCGAGCCACACGGCCACGACGAGGTCGGGCGTGAAGCCGACGAACCACGCGTCCCGAAAATCCGACGTCGTCCCGGTTTTGCCCGCGGCGGGCCGGCCGATCTGGGCGTTGGGATAGCCCGTGCCCTCTTTGATGACGCCCGCCAGCAGCGAAGACATGAGATACGCCGTCCCGGCGCTCACGACTTCGGTTTCCTGCGGCACACGATTGTCGAAAATTTCCGAGCCGAGCGAATCGCGCACGAGCCGCAGCGGCGAGGGATCGATGTGAATTCCCTGATTCGCAAGCGTCGCGTAGCCGGCGGCCTGATCGAGGGGGGAGATGACCGAACTGCCGAGCGCGAGCGAGAGATTGGCCTCCAGCGGCGCACGTATGCCCATGCGATGCGCGTACTCGATGACGCGGTCGATCCCGACCTGCTGCGCGAGTTTGACCGCAACGATGTTGCGCGACTGGGCGAGCGCGTAACGCAGCGTCACGCCGCCGAGAAAGCGGAAGTCGTCGTCCATCGGACGCCACTGCGTGCCATCGCCCATCGGATACGATACGGGCGAGTCGTCGACGATCGCCGTCGGCGGCATACCGCTATCGATCGCCGCGGTGTACACGTACGGTTTAAAGGAGGAGCCGGGTTGGCGCAGTGCCTGCCACGCGCGATTGAACTGACTCTTCAGGGTGAAGCCGCCCACGCCGCCGACCATTGCCACGATCTCGCCCGTCTGCGGGCGAATCGCGACGAGCGCGGCTTCGTGCGCGTTAATGCCCTCGGAAATCGCCCGGCCGACGCCCCAGTCGACGGCATTCTGCGCGAGCTGCTGCAAGTGCGGATCGAGCGTCGTCGCAACTTCGAGTCCGCCTTCGTAGACGGCTTGCGCACCGAACGTCGTCTCGAGCACGTGCGTCACGTACGTCGTGAAGTACGGATACCGGAACGACTGCAGCCCGGTCAGGCGTTCGGGCATCAGCCCGAAGGGATTCACGAGCGCCTTGTCCAGCTGCGCCTGCGTGATGTAGCCGCTCGCGCGCATGCGTTCGAGTACGTGATGCTGACGCTCGGTCGCGTGTTGCCGATTGACGTAGGGCGAATAGTCCGACGGCGCCGCGGGCAGTCCCGCGAGCATCGCCGCCTGGGCGATCGACAGGTTGCCGACGCCCGTGCCGAAGTACGTGTGCGCCGCCGCTTCGATGCCGTAGGCGCCCGCGCCGAAATAAATGAGGTTGAGGTAGCGCTCGAGGATCTCGTCTTTGGTATAGTACCGTTCGATTTCGAACGCGAGCAGCGCTTCCTGGATCTTGCGCGAGATCGAGCGTTCGTTCGAGAGAAAGAGCGCGCGCGCCAGCTGCTGCGTGATCGTCGAGGCGCCCTGGAGCCGTTCGTGCCGGTAGTCTGCGATCGCGGCGCGCACGATGCCGCCGAAATCGACGCCGTGGTGTTTGTAGAAATTGTGATCTTCGTTTGCGATGAAGGCCTCACGCACGCGGCGCGGGACACTGCCGATCGGCACGAAGAGTCTATTTTGTTTGTACAGCGACGCGAGCAATTCGCCGTTGCGGGCGTACACGCGCGTCGCGCGGGAGGGTTGAAAATCCGCCATGCGATTGATGTCGGGCAGGTTCTTCGAATAAGAATAGACGACGCCCGCAACCGTCCCCAGAGCGAAGAGTACGAGCAAGAAGAGCGTTGCGAACGTCGTGTAGACGATGCGGCCGAAGATCGACAAGCGACGCCGCCGTTTGCGACGGCTCGCGATCGTATTGGCCACGCTTAGCGGACCTCGGCGCTGGCGAGCACGCCGTTGACGTAACGGCCGCTATCGTCGGTCGAGAACTTCTTCGCGAGTTCGACCGCCTCGTTGAGCACCACCGCGCGCGGCGTTTCGCGATGGTACGTCATCTCGTACACGCTCATGCGCAGCACGAGCCGGTCGATCGTCGGGAGCCGGTCGAGCGTCCAGCCCTGCAAGAGCGGCGAGATCAGCGCGTCGCTTTCCTCGCGATGCTCGAGCGTCCCAAGCACGAGGTCCCGCACGAACGCGCGCGCTTCGGATTCCTGCGGTCCCTCGAGCGTCTGATCGAGGGCGCTCGCGGGATCGTGGTGACCGATCTCGATGCTATAGAGCGTTTGCAGCGCGAGCTCGCGCGCGAAGCGGCGCGTCACGTCGCGAGGGCCGCCGCAGGCGGCACGAACGCCGGCAGATAGTCGATCGAAACGCCGCCCTCCCGATAGCGGGCGTCGCGCATGATGGCCAGGCAAATGTCGACCGTCGTCTTCACGCCCGCGATGCGCGTGTCGCGCAGCGCCGCGATCATGCGCTCGATCGCCTCAGAGCGCGTCGTGCCGTGCGTAACGATCTTGGCCAGCAGCGAATCGTAAAACGGCGGCACGGCGAGGCCGGCGTACGCGTGTGAGTCGACGCGCACGCCGTAGCCGCCCGGCAGCGCGACGTCGACGAGCGTCCCGGCCGCGGGCGCATAACCGCTGGCGGCGTCTTCGGCATTGATGCGGCACTCGATCGCGTGCCCGCTCGCCGCGAGCCGCCTCTGTTCGAAGGAGAGCCGTTCGCCCGCGGCAACGCGCATTTGTTCCCGCACGAGATCGACGCCGTACAGCACCTCGCTCACGGGGTGCTCCACTTGAATGCGCGTGTTCATCTCCATGAAGTACACGTCGTCACCGCTGATGAGGAACTCCAGGGTGCCCGCGCTCTTGTATTTGACCGCACGCGCGGCGGCGAGCGCCGTATCGTGGAGTTTGCGCCGCACCCGATCCGAGAGGATCGGGGCCGGAGCCTCCTCGACGAGTTTCTGATGCGAGGGCTTCTGCACCGAACAATCCCGCTCGCCGACGTGAACGACGTTGCCGAAAGCGTCGCCGACGATCTGCACCTCGACGTGGCGCGGGCGGTCGATCAGCTTTTCCATGTACAGCCGGCCGTCTTTGAAGTTCGCTTCGGCCTCGGCTTGGGCGGTCGCGAAGGCGTGTTCGAGCGCCTCGGGTGTCCGTACGGCGCGCATGCCCTTGCCGCCGCCGCCCGCGGTTGCCTTGAGCATGACCGGATACCCCAAGCGCTTGGCGCCCGCGAGCGCCTCCATCACCGAGTTGAGGATGTCGGTGCCGGGAGTCGTGGGCACCTTGGCCTCCGCCATGATGGCTTTGGCGGTCGCCTTGTCGCCCATGCGCGCGATCGTGTCGGGCGCGGGGCCGACGAACGTCAGTCCGTGATCCGCGCAGATCTCCGCGAAGCGTGCGTTCTCGGCAAGAAAGCCGTAGCCGGGGTGGACGGCGTCGGCGCCGGAAATCAGCGCCGCGGAGATGATGTTGGGGATGTTGAGATACGAGCGCGCAGCGGGGCCGGGGCCCACGCAGAACGCTTCGTCGGCGTTGCGCACGTGGAGCGAAGCGCGGTCGGCTTCGGAGAAAATGGCTACCGTAGCGACGCCGAGCTCGTGTGCCGCCCGGTTGACGCGCATCGCGATCTCGCCCCGATTGGCGATGAGCACTTTCTTAAACATCTACGTCTCTATTGCAAACAGGGGCTGGCCGTACTCCACGGCATCGCCGTCGCGTACGAAGATTTCCGCGATGCGGCCGGGACCGCCCGCGCGCACGGGGTTACGGATCCCCAGCGACTCCACGTAGGCGAGTTCGCGGTCCTCGGCGAGCTCGGCACCCGCGGTGAAAGCCGGGCGCGACAGCCGGACGATACCGACGAAATGAGCGCGCAGCACGTTCGCGGGCTTCGGTGCGTGGGCGGTTCCATTAGGCGAGGCGGGCGCACCGCCCGTGCCGGCGAGCTCGGCCTCGGGTACCGCGGGCGGCGTCAGGCTCGGTCGAGGCGTGCGCCGCACGTCGATGCCCAGCGCCTCCTCCTCGACGCGAAAGCGCACCAAGCCCGCAGAAGCGCAGAATTCCGCCGCCGAGCGCACGCGGTCCAGCGTTTCTTCCCAAGTCACAGCCGACGCCGTTCGAGCCGCCGCGGCCGGTATCCGCTGGACCGCCGCGCGCTCGCCCGGTGCCAGCGCCGCGAGCAACGGGGCGAAGGCCGGCTCGATCTCGGCAAGCGGCGCGAGCGCGAAGGCGCGCTCGCGCAGCCGTTCGTGTGGGATGACCAACCCCGGCTCGCGGACCGCAAGGTCGTCATAGGCGAGAATGTCGAGGTCGATGACCCGCGGTCCCCACCGGAACGTCTCCACGCGGCCAAGTTCGGCCTCGAGCGTCTGGAGCGCGTTCAGCAGTTCCCGGGGCCCGAGCGGCGTTTCCAAGAGAGCGGCGGCGTTCGTGAAGTCTGGCTGACTCTCCACGCCCCAGGCTGCGCTCCGGTACAAGGCGGACCGGGCCGTCACGTGGCCCAGGCGCGCGAGCGCCGCAAGGGCCGCCTCGACGTGAGCGGCGCCGTCGCCGACGTTGGAGCCCAGACCGATGCGGGCGAGTGCCACCGTCAGGGGCGAGCGGCGTGCAGGTGCACGGAGGGAGTGGCCCCGCCAAGAAGGCCCGGCTTGGCGATCCGGACTGCCGCGGTCGCGACGCGCGCGTCGGCCATGACGCTCGCAAGGATGTCGTCCCCGAGCCGCTCGAGCAGCGCATACGAGCGGTCCCGCACCAGGGATACGATCTGCTCGCGCAGCGCCGCATAGTCGATCGTCTCGGCGAGGTCGTCGCCGGCGCGCGCACGCGCGAGGTCGACCCCGACTTCGATATCGATGTCGAAAGGCTGCACGAAATCCCGCTCGCACGCGTTCGCGCCGTGCTTGCCGTACGCGCGGATGTTGTGCACCGCGATCGTATCTCTCATAGCCTCTCCTGCCAATGCGCCGGGCGCCAACCGCGCACGACCGCATCGGCCACGACCACGACGTCGTGCATCGCCGCGACGTCGTGCACGCGAACGACGTCTATGCCGGCGGCCACGGCGAGCGCCACGGTCGCCGCGGTCCCGTACACGCGCGCGCCGACATCGCGGTCCGTGAGCTTGCCGATCGTCGACTTGCGCGATGTGCCGAGCAGTGTGGGAAAACCGAGCGCGACGATCCGGTCGAGGGCGCCGAGTACCGCGAGGTTGTGTTCGGAGGTCTTCCCAAAGCCGATGCCCGGGTCCAGCACCACGCGCTCGGGTGCGATGCCGGCGCGCACCGCGTGCGTCGCCTGGCGCTCGAGCGATGAGAGCACGTCGTCGACGACGTCGCCCTCATACACGGCGACGCGCTTGTTGTGCATGATGACGATGGGCACGGCGCGTTCGACGGCGGCCGCGAGCAGCGCGTCATCGAGACCCCAGATAGAGTTGAGCATGTCGCCGCCGGCGTCGTGCGCCGCGCCGAAGACGTCGGCTTTGTAGGTGTCGACGGAGAGGACGGCGTCGGGCCGCTGCTCGCGCAGGCCCCGCAGCACCGGCAGTAAGCGCCGCCGTTCCTCGCGTTCGTCGATCGGCGTGTGCCCCGGCCGAGTCGATTCGGCTCCGACGTCGAGCAGGTCGGCACCGGCGGCCAGCAGCTCGCAGCCGCGCGAGACCGCGTCCGAGGATTCGGGCAGGCCGTCGCCCGAGAACGAGTCGGGCGACGCATTGACGATACCCATCACGTACGTGCGCGTACCCCAGGCGAAGGTCCGCCCGCGCACCGTCAATGCGCCGCGCTTAGCGCCGCGTACGCTCGCCGACATGCTCGAGCCACCACGCGCGCAGCGTCGCCGTCACGAACGTCGAACCGGTCACGACGATGACGTGCGAACCGTCCGCATGCCTACGCGCGACTCCCAACGCTTCGACCGGATCGACGATGGTGCGCGCGGTGACGCCGGCGACTTGCGCGATGTTGGCCAACCGCTGCGGCCGTTCGGCCTTGCGGCCCGGCGTCTCGAACGAGGTAAAAATAAACGTCGCCGGCAGGTCGAACCACGCCCGCAGGATGCTGGCGGCATCCTTGGTTTCCCCGATGCCGACGACGAAGACGAAACGCCGGTCGGGAAAGGTTTCGCGCAGCGCAGATGCGAGCGACGCGGCCTTGTCGGGATTGTGCGCGACGTCGAAAATGACGCTCGGAAAGCCCGGGAAGAATTCCATGCGCCCGGGGATGACCAAGTGGGCGAAGCCGCGTTCGATCGCCTCGCGCGAGGGCCGCAGTTCGGCTCGCAGCAAGTCGAGCGCCACGAGCGCGGTCGCAGCGTTGCGTTGCTGAAAGCGCCCGAGCACGGGAAGCGCGAGTTCGTATGTGTCGCGCTGGGTCGTGACGGCGAACGACTGTCCGTAGCGTTCGCTCGGACGCGCCGCGATCGCGGCGTTAGCAGCAACGTTGACGAACGGAGCGCCGACGCGCGCGCAAGCGTCCTCGATTACCGCGCGCGCTTCGCCGGAAGCATCGGAGACCAGCGGTATGCCGGGCTTCGCGATGCCGGCCTTGTCCCGCGCGATGAGTGCGGGCGTGTCCCCTAAAAGTTCGGTGTGGTCGAGCCCGACGTTGGTGATGATCGAGATCTCGGGGGCGACGAGATTGGTGCCGTCGAGCGAGCCGCCGACACCGACTTCGATAGCGGCGACATCGACATGCTCGTTCGCGAAGTACGTAAACGCCAGTGCGAGCGTCGTTTCGTAAAACGAAGGCCGCCCGAATTCGCGCGTCGTCGCCTCGAGAGCCGACAGCATCTCGCCCAGGATGTCACCGAAGGTGTGCTCGGGGATCGCCACGCCATCGATGCGCGCGCGTTCGGTCATCGAGACCAAGTGCGGTTTGGTGTGCAGCCCCGTCCGCTTTCCCGAGGCGGTCAGTGCGGTTGCGATCATCGTCGCAGTCGAACCCTTACCGCTCGTGCCGCCGACGTGAATCGTCGGGTAGCGGCGGTGCGGGTCGCCGAGATGCCGTAACAGCGCCTCCATGCGCGCGAGCCGGTGCGGATTGTGCCGCGATATGGTTTCGTTGATCGTCCCGAGCAGATAGGTTACGGCGCGTTCGTAGGTCATCGTTACCCGTCGGTTACCGTGTCGGCCAAGAGATCGAGGGCGTGGGGGAGCGCGGGCAAGAGCACTGCCAATGTTTCGCGCACGGCTTTGGGACTGCCCGGCAGATTGACGATGAGCGTCGTGCCGCGGACGCCGGCGACGGCGCGTGAGAGCATAGCCGTTTTGACGACGGCCGCCGAGGCCGCGCGCATCGCCTCGGCGATGCCGGGAACCTCGTAATCGAGCACGCCCAATGTCGCTTGCGGTGTGCGATCCCGCGGCGAAAGGCCCGTGCCGCCGCTAGTGAGGACGAGCCCAACGCGCCGGCGGTCGGCGAGTTCGATGAGTTCGGCCTGGAGTGCCGCCGGGTCGTCGGGCAGCACGCGCTCGTGCACGATCGTGAAGCCCTCGCCCAGCGCTCCAGAGATCGCGGGAATGCACGCGTCGGGCCGCGTGCCGGCGGCGGCGCGATCGGAGAGGACGACGACCGCGACGTCACGCGTCATGCGGACGCAACGGGCCGGCGTCGTTGCCGAAGGAAGCGTCGCCCGGATCGGATGCGCGCCACGTGCCGCTCTTGCCGCCGCGTTTTTCGAGCAGACGGATGGACTCGATCACGCTGCCCTTGTCGAGCGACTTCGTCATATCGTAGATCGTGAGCGCCGCGATCGACGCGGCCACCATCGCTTCCATCTCGACGCCCGTCTGCGCGGCCGTGCGGGCGACCGCGTCGACGCGCAAGACTGCCGGGGACGACCATCCGAACGTCACCTCGACACTCGTCAGCGGCAACGGGTGCGCCAGCGGAATGAGCCCTGCCGTCTGCTTCGCCGCGAGGATGCCCGCAATCTGGGCCGCGGCAAAGGCGTCGCCTTTGACAAGCGTCGCGGCGCGCAGCGCCTCCGCACTTGCGAGCGGCATACGTACGAGCGCACGCGCGTGTGCCGAGCGTTCGGTGACGGCCTTCGCACCGACGTCGACCATCGCGACGCCCCCATCGGGGCGCACATGGGATGGCCGCGCGGATGCGGCTGACGGCACTGCGTCGGGAATTAGCGCAGGCTCGGGGTCGATGGCTTCCCGGCTTGGAAGCGCAGCCATACGAGCGACAGCGCCGCAAGCACCTCGAAGAGCACGAAGTGCGAGACATGACGTCCGGGATGGGACGTGCCGATCTGCAGCGCACCCACGAGATAGAGCACGCCGACGATTGCGAAGATGACGGCGAGGGCGATGGCGAGCGGTTTCATACGATGACCTTTGTAAGGGTGAGTGCTAGGCAAACGACTCCGAAGATGAGGCAGTACCAGCCGAAAGGCCGCAAATCATTTGAATGAAACCAGCGCGTGAGGAAGGCAACCGACGCGTAGGCACAGACCGCCGCGAGCACGCCGCCGACGGCCGCCTGGGCGAGCACGGCCTGCCCCCCCGGCGCGAAGAGTTGCGGCACTTCGAGCGCCGAGGCCGCGAAAATGACCGGCGTGGCGAGCAGAAACGAGTAGCGCGCCGCGTCGCCGTGGGTGAGGCGCAGCAGCAAGCCCGCAACGATCGACGCTCCCGAACGCGAAATTCCCGGCAACAGCGCCGCGCCTTGCGCAAAACCAACTTTCGCGCCGTCGGCCCAGCTCATCGCCGGTAGCGCAAGCGCGCTTGTACCGAGCACGCCGCGACGCCGCAGTGCTTCGCCTGCAAACATAATGAATGCGTTGACGATCAGGAAGAGCGACACGAGCGCGCTCGATCCGAAGAACGCGCGCACCGGCTTTTCTAAGAACACACCGAGCAGCGCGACCGGGATCGTGCCGACGATCAGCAGCCAGCCGATCCGTTCGTCGGGATCGCTCGAGAGATTGCCGCGTGCGACACTTCCGACGAGCGCACGTACGATGCGCACCCAGTCGCTTCGATAAAACACGACGAGCGCGAGCGCAGTGCCGAGGTGCAGCGCGACGACGAAGGCCAGAAACGTCGGATCGCTGCGGTCAATTTTCCAGCGCAGCAGCGCCGGAACGAGCACCGTGTGGCCCAGGCTCGAGATCGGAAAGAGCTCGCTAACACCTTGCAGCACCGCAAGGAGCATTGCCTGGAACCAGGTCATCGTCGTTCGTCGTTAGCCGCTATTGGCCGTTGAATTCGACCCGGAAAAGGTAGGAGCCCGGACTTTTTACGCAGTTGACGACCTCGGCTGAGTACGTGCTCGCTCGCGCGGCTTTGATCGCGGACTGATCGAGCGCCGCATTGCCGGCAGATTTGCTGATCTCGGCGGCCTGGATGTGGCCTGCCGCATCGAGGGTCACCTTGACGGCCGCGGTCCCGACGACACCCTGCTGGCGGGCGATGTCCGGATACTCGGCTTCGGCCGCGTTGACCGTCGTTGCATCGGCATTGGGCACCGCGCACTGCGGTTTGGGCGTCGCGGCCGGGGTTGGAACGGGCGTTGAGGCCGGCGCTGCGGGGACACCCTTTCCGGGCGTTCCCGCGGGAGCCGGCGGTGCCGAGTTCACGTTACCTTGCGGTACGCCGTTTTCGTTGCCGACTTTGGGCGCCACGTACTTGTTCTCTGAGGACGCGCTGTTAGACTTCGAGGTCGTTTTGGGCGGATTGACCTTGAGCTTGACCTGCGGCGGCGGGTTGGTCTGCTTGACCGGCGGCGGAGTCGTTTTCGGCGGCGGGGTCGGGGGCGGCGGGGTCGGCGTCGGCGGCGGCGGCGTCGGCACGACGACCTTGATCCTCTTGGTGACGGAGACTTTTTCGATTTCGGCCTTGTCCTGATGGCGCGACTTGAGACCGAAGAACGGCAAGGTCACCACGTGGATGAGGAGCGAGATGAGGAACGCGTAGCCCAGAAAAGAGCGTACGCGGTCGACCGGTCGCAGCGGCGCCGGGGGCGTCGTGGACGATGCGGTCATTTAGCTCTTCGCACCATCGGTTTTGTTCGCCAACCCGAAATTCGTGAGGTTCTCTTTCTTGGCTGCGTCCATGACTTGAAGGATCGTCCCGTAATTCGCCTTGGGATCGGCTTTGATGATGACGCTGGTATAGAGGTGATTGGTTTGGTCTTGAAGTGTTTTAAAAACCTGCGGAGCGCCCGCGATGTCGGTCGTCGTGGAGCCGACTTGGATGCGCGACTTCTCATCGATGTAAACGATGATCTGCGAGTCCTTGACCTTTTCTTTGTTGCGCGCGCCGGGCAGGTGCGGCTCCTTGGTCACCGAGGCGAGGATGATGAAGATGATCAGCAGGACGAGCAGCACGTCCGTGAAGGGCGTGATGTTGATCGTCGACATGACGTCTTCGTCGCTCGAGGCAGTCGATACGGCCATGCTAGGACGTCACGAATCCGACATCGTCGAGATTGGCTTCCTTCGCGGCATCGAGGATGCGGATGATCGTCCCATACGGCGCCTTCGCATCTGAGGTAATAGAGACGTGGAGCTTGCCGCGTTTGGCAGCCGTTTGCCCGAGCACGGAGTAGATCGTGTGTTCGTTCGCTCGCGCGTTATCGACGAAGATGACGCCCTTGTCGTTGACCTCGATGTCGATGATTTTCTTGTTGTCCTGCTGCTGCTCTTGGCTCGGGTTGTTTTTGTTCGGCAGCTCTTTTTGGAAGCCGGGCGGCGTGACGAGCGCTGCGAGGATCATGAAGATGATCAGCAAGACCAGCAGCACGTCCGTAAACGGTGTGATGTTGATCTCGGCCATGACGTCATCGTCTTGGCTCGCCGAGATAAGCGACATTAGTCGAGCCTACTTCGCTGCGGCGGGAGCCGGTGTTCTGCCTGCGCTGACAGGCTGGTACAGATCGGTCGGAATAGCCTCGCCCACATTGTGAAAGTGCAGCATTTCGGCAAGCTGATTCGCCGCAACGATCATCTCTTGGTTATACGCCTTGATGCGCGTCTTGAAGTAGTTGAAGAACACGACCGAGACGACTGCGACGAAGAGGCCCGCGGCGGTCGTGACCAGCGCTTCACCGACGCCCGCAGCCACGACGGCCGGCGTCGAATTGCCCTTGAGGGCGATATCTTGGAAAGCGTGGATGATGCCCGAAACGGTGCCCAGGAGCCCGACGAACGGCGCGATCACGGCGATGGTGCCGATGATGCCCAAGTTGCGCTCGAGCGTATTGAGGTTCTCCATCAACGCGATGGAGAGCGCGTCGGTGATGTCGGCACGATTTTTGGTTCCGCGCAACAGCCCGAACGCGAGGATACGCGGCAGCATGCCTCGGTTGGTGCTGCAGACCTTGATCGCGCCGCTCATGTCGTCGGCCGCGATCTTCTGACCCAGCGCCCGCAGCAGCGCGCGGCTATCGCCATGCTGCTGCGAAAAAAAGACCAGCCGTTCGATCACGATGGCGACGGCGACGACCGACATCAGGATGAGAAGGATCATGACGATCCCACCCTGCTTGATCAGCTCTACAAAACCACTAAAGAAATCCACGCTGCTGCAGCGCCTCCCAAAAAGCCAGTAAATGTTGCTTGCAGACATTCAAGCGACGCCGAGGGCCGTCGCGAGAGGTCATCTTGTTCTCCGCTTTGCTTATTCCTCGGCCGCTATTTGTTGCCGTTGAGTTGTTTGAGAACGTTCTCGATAGCTGCGGTCAAACTCGCATCGCTGCCCCGCTTCGCCGACGCGTCGGCACGGTTGAGATACGCAAGCGCATCCTTGGTCTTGCCGGGTTGGTTGGCAAGCGCTACGCCCGCTGCGAAATTGGCCGACGCATTTTCCGGTTCCACGGCGAGCGCCTTGTCGGCGTCGGCCTTCGCACGATCGTTGTCGGGGTTCGGCTTCACTTTGAGATACATCAGCGCCGCGCTCGCGTACGAGGCCGCTGCCTGCGCGGGGGCCGCGCTCGCCGATTTCTCGAAGACGACCGCAGCGTCGGCGTACTTGCCTGCCGCGGCGAGATCGCTCGCCGACTTCGCATAATAATTTGCGAACAAGACCTGGGCGTTGCTCTGACTCGGGTCGAGCCGAGTGATTTCCTCGACGATCGGCTTCGCCTCGTCGGGCTTCCCCGCACCAAGGTACGCGGTGACGAGGTTCGCGTCGATCGTCGCGCGATCGGAGGCTTTGAAACTCGAGTCGGCGCTCGCAAGCGCGCGGGCTTTTTGGATATCCGCAATCGCGGCCAGGTGATCGCCTGAGGCGTCCTCCGCGCTCCCCAGGGTGTTGTACGTGAACGCACTGGGCGCGAGGCTCACCGCGCGTTTCGCATGACTGACCGCCGCGACGTAGTCCTTCATCTTGATTCGCTCGCTCGCCGCGTCATTGTATGCTTTGCCGGCGAGCGCCCGAAAGTTATCGGGCACGGTGCCCGCCTTATCGAAGGCGCCCGCCGCGGCCGGCGCGTCGCCGAGATACGCGCTCGCGATGCCGAAATCGAGCTGCGCCTTAGCGTCGCTTGGGTGCTGCCCGACGTACGCCTTGAGGCCGGTCTGCGCGGCCGCGTAATTGCCGGCGCGAATCTGCCGTTCGAACTGCGCGACGCCGCCCGCAGCGCTGCCGCCCGCATCGCTCGTATCGGTCGCCGCACCGCCCTTGGCCGCGAATCGAAGCGTGTAGTCATAGAACGCGGTGAGGGGTGTCTGACCGCGCAGCGCCGGCCGATAGGTGGACCTCTTGGCGATCTCGAGGGCGGCCGCGTCATCACCGTGATTGGTGGAGCGCACCACGCCCTGCACGGTCGCCGCCCCGGATTTTGTGACCAGCACCTTGACGACGACCGTTCCGGCACCCACGACCGCGGCCGAGTTCGTGCCCTGGCTCTTGAGTTTCGGCGGCGTGTAATAATTCGCGGCGCCGTTGCCCACGCTTGGAGAGCCGGCCGGCTGGGCCAGCGCGCGCGGGCTGGAGCCCATCATGCCGAGCCCGACGGCCAGGACGCCGCAGATCGCGGGGCACGAACGCCTGGCGCGGATCACCTCGAACACATTGTACCTACTAAGACAGCGTTACGGCGGCCTCGCTGCGGGCGGCTCGGTCGCTGCATTGCTCGGCCCGCGCCAAGAGAGATCCTTCGGTCCATCAGTACCTTTCGTCCATGACGTTCGTGGAGTGCTCGACGCACGAGGGGCGCGTCCCGTGTAGCCTCAAGCGAGCGACGGCAGCAGCTGCCGCGGTGAAAGCCGCAGCAAGGTCGTCCGGGCGATCCGCGTCGAGATTCTCTGCGAGCGAAACCAGTACGCTGGCAAGCCCCCGAACTTCCTGCGCGACCGCTCGGCCATTCACTGCGAAGATCGCCTGCCACATTGGCCACGCCGATCCCCCCAGCCGCAGCATCGAGCCCATTCCGGTCCCACACAGGTCGGCGACGTTGGGCTCGTCGAGCCGCGATTCCAACCGTGCGCCCAGTGCGACCGCGACGAGCTGCGGCAAATGAGACGTCAGGGCCACGATCCGATCGTGCTCGCGCGAGTCTATGGCGACGGCGCGGGCACCCATCTCCGTGATGAAGTCCCGCGCTCGCGCGGCGGGGCCCGGACGGGCGGCGGCATCGTAGGTCCAGACGCGGCCGGCGAACAACCCCGGCTCCGCTGCACCCGGCCCGCTACGTTCGGAGCCCGCGATCGGATGGGTCGCGACGAAGGCCACAAGGTCACGGCCCGCGGCGGCAACCGGAGCCTTGAGGGATGCAACGTCGATGATGAGCGCTGCACGCGGGGGCCCGGACGCGAACCCGGCCAGCAGCGCCAAGGTAGCGTCGAGCGGCGCTGCGATCACGAGCGTCTCGAACTCGCCCAGCGTACGCAAATCGGGCTCGGCCCAGGCGATCGCGCCTCGCGCCCGGGCCGCGGCTAGGTGGCCGGCGTTGGGATCCCACCCGTGCACCTCCCAGCCCGCGGCGGCGGCCCGCAGCCCGATCGACGCACCGATCAGCCCGACCCCCGCGATGCCGAGCGTGCGGCGGCGGCTCACGCCGCGGCGGTCGCGGGCTCCGGCAGCGCGCGTCCGACGGCGACCGCCACGGGCGCCAAGCGCGCCATGAGTTCGGCGAACATCGGGAGCGTGAGCGACTGCGGCCCGTCGGAAAAAGCCGCCGCGGGGTTGGGATGGACTTCGACGATGAGCCCGTCGGCACCGCACGCGACGGCCGCCAGGCTCATCGGCGCGACCAGGCTGCGCACCCCGGTGCCATGGGACGGATCCACGATGACGGGCAAGTGCGTCAGGCCCTGGGCCACCGGAACGGCCGAAAGATCGAGCAGATTGCGGGTTGCGGTGTCGTAGCTGCGGATGCCGCGCTCGCACAACACGATGTCGTGGTTGCCGGCGACGTAGACGTACTCGGCGGCCATCAGCCACTCGTCGATCGTCGCGGCGATCCCGCGCTTGAGCAGCACCGGCACGCGCGCTCCGCCGACCTCGCGCAACAGCGTAAAGTTTTGCATATTCCGTGCGCCGATCTGCAAAATGTCGGCGTACCGCGTGACCAGCTCGACATCGCGCACGTCGAGCACCTCGGTCACGACGGCTAGGCCGCTGCGATCGGCGGCGTCGCGCAGATACTTGAGCCCCTCTTCACCGAGGCCTTGAAACGCGTACGGCGACGTGCGCGGCTTGAACGCGCCGCCGCGCAGGATGGTCGCACCCGCGGCCGCGACGGCACGGGCGGTCGTTTCCAGCTGCTCGCGCGATTCGACGCTGCAGGGCCCGGCGCACACCGGGACAGACTCGCCGCCGAACGAGATCCCGGCCTTGACGCGGACGATCGTGCGTTCGGCCCGCGCCTCCCGGCTGACGAGCTTGAAGCTCTTGGAAATCGGCACGACCGATTCGACGCCGTCGAGTCCGGCGAACTGGGCCAACAGAGTCTCCTTGTCGCCCGGCGCACCCACGACGCCGACGATCGTCCGTTCGGCGCCGCGGCTGACGTGGGCGCTGAGGGTGAGCGACGCGATGAGCGCCGTGACCGCGTCGAGCTCCGACTGAGCAACGTGGGGGCGCATGACGATGATCATTGAGGGGTCGTACTCCGGGCGACGGGCTGCGGGCTATGCGAGACGAGGTCGGGGCGAAGCGAGACGGCTTCGCGCAAGTAGACGTGAACCATCTCGGCTTGGGTCTTGACCGTATTGACGTGCACGAGGATGCGGATACATTTCTCGAGCCGGCCGGGGACGCCGATCTCGGTGAAGTTCAAGAGTGGTACCATCGTCCAACCCATCCGCCGGGCGGCCGCTGCCGGAAACTCGGCGCGCAAATCGGGCGTGACCGTAAACAGCGCCGAGGCCACGTCGCCCGAGTCGACGCCGTTGGCTGCGACCAGTTCGCGAACGAGCTCTTCCGTTGCGGTCAGGATCGCCTCCGCGTCGTCGCGTTCGACGGTCGTCGCGCCGCGGATTCCGCGCACCATCATGGCCACACCGCCCCGCGCTCACGCATCGTCGCGACCGGCCTCAGTCTGCAGCGCGCGAAGGGCTGCGAGTTCCCGCTCGGTCGCCTCGCGCCAGTTCCCAACGGGCAGATCGCCCAGGGCCAGCGGCCCAAAGCGCAGCCGCGCGAGCGACACAACGGGATGGTCCGTCGCCTCGAACATGCGCCGCACTTGGCGGTTGCGCCCCTCGTGAATCGTGACGTCGACTTCCGAGGCCGCCGCGCCGGCGCGGACCACGCGGACCTTGGCCGGCCGGCTGCGGCCGTCATGGAGATGCATCCCGGCCAAAAACTTTTTCATATCTTCACCGTGCAGCCGGCCACGCACCACGGCGCGATAGGTTTTCTCGACCCCGAACTTCGGGTGCATCAGGACGTGCGCGAGATCGCCGTCGTTGGTGAGGAAGAGGAGCCCGGAGGTTTCATAGTCGAGGCGGCCGACCGGGACGACCCGGCCGCCGTCGCGTGGGACGAGCGATGCAACCGTCCGCCGGCCCGCTGGATCCCGCATCGTCGTCATGACTTTTTCGGGCTTGTGCAGGACGAGATAGCGCTTGGTTTCCGGTACGACGACGACCGTCCCGCCGAACTCGACGCGATCGCCCGCAACGACGGAGGTGCCGAGCTCGCGCACCGTTCTGCCGTTCACGCGCACGTGTCCCGCCGTGATGAATTCCTCCGCTTTGCGTCGCGACGAGACGCCGGCGTGCGCGAGGTATTTTTGCAATCGCACCGTCCCGGGCTCTTCGCCGCACGCGCGAAGATCGCTCTCGGGCCGCGCGCGAAAGCGGACGGCAATGATTTAGACGTTAAGCTTTTTCGGTCCGCTGACGAACGGGTTGTCCGCTTCGTAGAATCGCAAGAGACGGTCCGAAGCCCGGGTGATGCCGATGCGCACGCTGGTCCTAATCGTCCCGGGCGGCGTTCCGGCCGCGAGCCAGAGGGGGCCCGGCGCCGTGAGGTCGAGCCCGTCGTGCAGGCGCGTGATACCGAGCGATGTTGCGAGCTTGCCGGGTCCGCGACAGAGGTCACCGAGCGTCGCGCGCGGCCGCTGCGCTTGCATCGCGGCGACGCCCTCGACTGGTTCGCCCGCGCGCAGCAGCACCCCGGCGCCGACGCCCGCGACTTCGCTCGACACGTTGATGCAAAAATACATTCCGTAGATGAAATACACATACGCATGGCCGCGCCGTAAGAACAGCGACCGGTTTCGCACGGTCTCTCGGCGATATGAGTGCGCCGCAGGATCGCCTGGAAGGTAGGCTTCCGTCTCGACAATCCGCACGGCACAGCACCCCAGCTCGCCTTGGCAGATCAAAATCTTCCCAAGGAGGAAGCGTGCCAGGTCGACGGTTTCGGCGGGCAGTTCGCGCCGCCGCAAGCGGCGACGCCTAGGCGCAGGAACGCCGGTAGCGGGCTCACGCAGCGACGTCGAGCGAGACCTCCGCGCGGGCGCGCGCACCCAGATCGCGCGTGGTCCGGTCCTGCACGGCACGCACGCGACAGCACGCAAAGCGGTTGAGGACGCAACGCAAACGCACGTACGGGATCGTGAGTGCCGCGGGAACCGGCCGATGCTCGGCAACATCGAGCGCCAACGCCTCGTCGTCGAGCCGAAGTTCAACGTTCCGCAGCCCCCGGCGCAGAAGCTGCGCCGCGGCCGCGTCGAGCGCCGCGTAGGCGACGTCGCGGCCGCGGAGGGCCGGCAGCGGCCGGCACCGGAAAACCACCCTGACGAGAGCGCTCTGCCGGTCATCCGCCCCAGCAAGCTCGACATAGCCGACTCCGCCGCCCGTGCCGCCGGCAGCGAAACCCAGGGTTGCCGTTATGGGGAAGTCGTGCGTCGTGTCGGTCATCGTGCAAGCCTCGCACGTAGCGTACTCGAACGTACGTTCGATGTCAACCGGTCGCGCACGAGGAAACGGCGGCGACCCGCTTGCGCGCGGACCCGGCTCCGGCCAGCGCGTCGTACAGCGCGATGACGCGCCCGCCGAGCTTCTCGCCGTCGTATCGCTCGGCCACATCGCGCCCGGGCCATTGACCGTTTCGCGGTGCCGTGAGTGTTTCGCGCAGCGCCGCGGCGACCGCGGCCGAATCGCCCGCGGCGAGGCGCCCGTAGCCGCCCAGAACGTCGGCCGTTTGGGGCGTGTCGACCGCGACGATCGGCAGACCGGCGGCGAGCGCTTCGACGAGCACGAGCCCCTGCGTTTCGCTGCGGCTCGTGAACACGAATGCATCGGCCGACGCATAGACGTCGGGCAGATCGTCGCGCGCGAATTCACCGGCGAAGGTCACGCGGGACCTAATGCCGAGGCGCACGCTCGCACGCTCGAGCGCTCCGCGATACGTGCCGTCGCCCACCACGACGAACCGCGCGCGCGCATCGTCGAGACGCGCGAACGCTTCGAGTGCCAGCTCGACGTTTTTCTCGCGGCCCAGCCGGCCGACGGAGAGAATCATGCGTTCGTCGCGCGCAACGGATAGGCGCGCGCGCACGTCAGCGCGGCGGCGTCCGCGCGCGAATCGTCTGCAATCGATACCGCTCGGCACGATTTCAACGTGCGAGCGTACGCCGAGCGCGCGCAGTCGCGCCTCCATCGCACGCGTTGGAACGATCACGGCATCCGCGACATTGGCGTACGCACGCGTCAACTGCGTTGCGGCCGAGCGCGTCGCGTCGCTCTGGAAAGGCACGTAGTGCGCGTACGCTTCGAGTTGCGTGTGATACGTAAAGACGAGAGGCACGCGCGCACGCCGAGCTGCGAGCGCGCCGAGCCAGCCGGTAACGAACGGCGAATGCGTGTGCACGATCGACAGATTGCCGAGCGATCGAGGAAGGTACGGTACCGTAAGACGGTATGCCGTGCGGGTCGGCAGAGGCAGCGACGGAACGCGCAGCACGCGCGGATCGTCGTCGCGGTAATGCGGCATCTCCGGCGTCACGAAGACATAGTCGCGGCCGTGCGCGCGCAGCGCTTGCGCCAGCGCTGCGAGCGACGCGACGATGCCGTTTTGGATCGGCCGATAGCACTCGGTAAACAGGCCGACGCGGAACGCCCTCACGATGCGCACGACCTTTCTGTGGTGCCGTTCGAACGCCTACATTCGTCGGAAGGGACCTTTGTCAAGTTGACGCAGGATAAATTACCGTGTAGGGTGGCCCAGTCACGTCGCTTCACTCCCGATGAAGCCACTGCAATCTTCCTTCTTAACAACAGGCCGATCGCTACTTTGTAAACTGCGCCTCGGCGAGCCGGCGCCCGATGCTATAGGCAGGGAAGTCGCACGCTAAAGTGCCGCGCGTCCAGAGAGGAGCCGTGTTGATCGTCAATGATCGAAGAATTCCGAGCCTGGTCGCAGTGGGAATCTTTTCGCTAGCGCTCTTTGGTTTTGCCGGCCCCGTGCGCGCCGCAGACAGCGACGCGGTAACGCCCGCCCTTTCCGAAGCGCAGGCTTCGCCCGCGGCTCCCATGTCCTTCGTCACGATAGTCCGCGAAGGGGTCGATTATACCTATTCTACGCACGTGCGCAGCGTCGGCGCGTTCCTGGCCGAGCGCGACGTCCGAATCGGCACGGCCGACGCGATCGTTCCCGGGCCGGGCGAACCAATCGTCGACGGCATGAAGATCGTGTACCGCGAGGCCGTTCCAGTCACCTTAACAGTCAACCGGCGGACGCTTGTCGTTCGTACCGCAGCGACGACCGTGCGCGATTTCCTCGCGGCGCAGCGCGTTCGGATCGGAGCGCACGACGAAGTGTCGCCCCCGCTCGACGGCAGTGTTGCGGCGCACGATTCCGTGCGCGTCGTGCACGTCGCGACCTGGACCGCTCGCGTACGCCAGCACTTCGCTCAAAAGGTTCGGAACCGTACCGACGCGTTGCTGCCGCTAGGCCGCACGACGACCGTGGAGCCCGGCCACGCAGGCTTGCGCGAAATGACCTATCGCTTCGTGAAGCGCGGCAGCGACGCACCGTTGCGCACGACCCTCGCGGCACGCATCGTGCGCGAACCGCAAACGCGTATTATCGCCCACGGCGTCGCCGCGTACGCCTCGTTCGCGCGGGTCGCCGAGCAGGGCTTTGCGAGCGCCGTGCACTTCGCCGGCGCCGCATTGCACATGATCGCGACTGCTTATACCGGGGGGTGCTACGGGTGCAGCGGGGTCACCGCGAGCGGCACACGCGCCGGCTTCGGGGTCATCGCGGTCGACCCGCACGTGATTCCTTTAGGAACTAAACTATTCGTTCGCGGTTACGGCCGCGCGGTAGCGGGCGATACGGGCTCGGCGATTTTGGGCAACCGCATCGACCTCGGCATGAATTCGCAGCAAGATGCGATGCGGTTCGGCCGACGGGCTGTAACGGTGTACGTTCTCCGATAGCGACGTCCGACCCACGCACCCGCGCGCGCTTTTGGCGGCCCACGGGTTGCGCCCGAAAAAACGTTTGGGACAAAACTTTCTCATGGACGTCGGTGCGGCCAAGCGCATCGCCGTCTTATGCACCGAGCCTCCCGCAAGGCGCGTGGTCGAGATCGGACCCGGAACGGGCGCTCTGACGGCCGCGCTCGTGGGATGCAACGCCGACGTCACCGCCATCGAGATCGATGCGGACATGGTCGCGATTCTGCACGAACGCGCGGACCTCGAAGCCGCAACGATCGTTCTAGCGGACGCGCTGAGCTACGATTACGCGGAACACGGGCGCGCGGGGCCTTGGTGTGCCGCCGGCAATCTACCGTACAACATCGCGACGCCGTTGCTCGCGAAGTGGCTGGAACTCGCGGTGCCGCCGGCGCGCATCGTGGCGATGGTACAGCGCGAGGTCGCGGACCGGCTGACGGCCGCACCCGCCACGCCGGCATACGGCAGTCTGACGGTCTTCTGTCGCTACTTCGCGACGGTGCGCCGGGCGTTCGTGCTCAAACCGAATGTCTTCTACCCGCGTCCCAACGTCGATAGTGCCGTGGTCGTGCTCGAGCCGCACCCCGTGCCCGCGCTGAGCGTGCGCGACCGCGTTTTTTTTCTGCAGGTCGTGCGCGGCGCGTTCGCGTACCGCCGCAAGACGCTCGCCAATAGTCTGCTCCTCGCGCTCGACATCGACCGCGCGCGCACGCAATCGGCGCTCGCTGCGCTCGACATCGATTCGGAGATCCGTGCGGAACAACTCGACCTGGGCGCCTTCGGCGCTCTCGCCGACGACCTGGCCCCGTGAAGCGTGGCGCGTCCCGCTCACGGTCCTCGCCGCGGTCGGCGTGGTGGTATTTTACGTCGTTCCGCCCATCGCGTACCTCATCGTCGCGACGCTGCTCCACCTCATCGACCCACGCCACCCGTTTCGCAGCCCCGATCAACTGCTCATCGCGCAGCTCGTCAGCTACGTTCCCATCGCGCTCTACCTCGGCATCGTCCTGCCACGCCTCTCCCACGTGTCGCTGCGCGATCTCGGTTTCCGGACGCCGGTGGCCCGCGAACTGCGCGTGGGGGCGCTCGGAACGCTCGCGATGTGGCTGCTGGTCAGCGTCGTCGGCGCGACCATCGCCGCCCTCACCCACCGCCACGATACCGAAAATGCCATCGCGCTCATGCGGCAGATGAAGACTCCCGCCGAACAAACAGCGTTCTTTCTGCTGGCCTGCGTGCTCGCCCCCATGATCGAGGAACTGATCTTCCGCGTCTTCCTTTACAACGCGATGACGCGCTATTTTTCCGTGCCGACCGCGATACTTGCAAGCGGCGTCGTCTTCGGCGTGGTGCACAGCGGCTCGCTCATGCAGTTGCTCACCGTTTCCGTGCCGCTCTCCGTCGGCGGCTTCGTGCTCGCGTACGTGTATGCGGCGACACGCAACTACTGGGCGAGCGTCACGACGCACGGGCTCTTCAACGCGATTAGCGTCCTAGCGATCTTCGTCTTTCACGCCAAGTGAGCGACGCGCCCGAGGGCGACGTCACGCTCGCCGTCGATGGCGCGAACCTGGCGCACGACCGGCGCGGGATGGGCCGCTTGGCGCGCGGCGTGCTACGCGCGGTCGCCGAGCGAGGCGACGTCGCCGTCGTGCTCCTGGCGGACCGGCGCGCGCATCGCCGGGCGCTCGCCGAAGAGTTTCCGTATCCCGTGGCTGCGACGGCGACGGCCGCCCGCGCGGGACGCTACGACGTCGTATGGTATCCGTTCAACGGCATGCGCTATCGCGCCGCCGCCCCCGCGCTCGTGAGCGTGCACGACGCGTTCGCCTTCACGGCCGCGCACCGCGAGCCGATTGCACGCTGGCGCGAGCAGCGGCCGATCCGCCGCGCCGCGCGCACGGCGACGCGTCTGCTTACCATCTCGACGTGGGCGCGCGACGAACTGGTTCGCACGCTCGGCGTCTCCGTAGAACGCATTGCGGTCATTCATCCATCGCCCGACCCGTTCTGGTTTCCCGCGGACGGCGACGCGCTGCCGCCCGGCATCGCGGGCTCGCGCTACGCGCTCTTCGTCGGACCGGGCGAAGCGCGTAAGAACGTGCGGCTCGCAATCGAGGCCTGCGCGCGTGCGCTGCGCGCTCCGGACGAATTGCTCGTTATCGCCGGAACGCTCGCGCCGCGCGACCGGACCTTCGCGCGAACGCTCGGGCTGCGCGCGGGCGAAATCGATGCAAGCGACGCAACGCTGCGCGCGCTCTATCGCAACGCCGAGGTCGTGCTCGTTCCGTCGCTTGCCGAAGGTTTCGGTCTGGTCGCGATCGAGGCGATGGCGTGCGGCGCGGCCGTCATCGCAGCCGACGCAACGGCGCTGCCGGAGGCCACCGGCGGCGCGGCACTCCTGCTCGACCCGCACGACCCACGCCTGTGGGCGGGCTCAGTTCGCGCGCTTTTCGACGAACCGCAGCGGCTGGCGGCGCTGCGCGAACGGGCGGCGACGCGCTTCGCCTTCGCCGACCGCACTGCATACGGCCGCGCGACGCTCGCGTTACTGCGCGACCTCGCGCGCCGGGGCGGCAGTCGGCCCTCGCCGAACGATATCGTCGACCAGCGCCGCGAAACGGCGCTTAAATGGTTCGGGACCGAATAATTCCGCGTGCGCTCGCAGGACCGCCGGGTCGTAGCGGTCCGGATCGAAACCCCCGAGGAGTGCGGCGAGCGAATCGACCGTGGGCTCCATAAAATATTCGCCCGTCACGCCGGGGCGGATCGTTTCGAGTGCGCCGCCCGCACCGTAGGCGATGGCCGGGCGCCCCGCGGCATTGGCCTCGAGCGGCACGAGGCCGTAGTCTTCTTCGCCCGGCAGCACGACGGCCCGCGCGCGGCCCATCAGTTCGCCCAGTGCCGCATCGGAGAGCGCGCCCAAAAATTCGGTCCGCGTGCCGACGGCCGCGGCCTTGAGCGCGCGTTCCGCAGGGCCGATGCCCACCACGAGCAGCCGCAGACCGGCGCGCGAGCAGGCTTCGATCGCGAGGTCGATGCGCTTATAGGGTAACAGACGCGAGACCACTAGGACGTAGTCGCCGTCGCCCGGACCGATCGCGAAGCGCTCGACGTCGATCGGACAGTGTGCCACCAACGCTTCACGACCGTAGTATTTGCGCACGCGCGCGGCGACGTTGCGCGAATTTGCGACGAAAGCCGTCGGCCGCAGCGCCGCAGCAAGATCCCAAGCGACGAGCCGGCCGACCACCGGGCGCGCCACCCGTGCGAACGCACCGGCTGCGCCACCCGTCAGACCGCCGACGTACGCGTCGTAGGCGAAGGCGAAGCGGCTGACGGTGTGAATGTAACAGACGTGGGTTGCATCGCGCCGGAAGCGCACGCCCTTCGCCCACGCCGTCGTCGTGCTCACGATGAGGTCGTATGCGGAGAGATCGAAGCTTTCGAATGCGGCCGGATAGAGCGGCGCGAGCAGGCGAAAATAGCGCGACGATCCCGGCAGCGTCTGCAGGAACGACGTCCGCACGCGCGCCGCGTCGACGAGATCGCCCGTCGCGCGCCGGTCGAACAGCGACGTGTAGACTGGTGCATCGGCGTAGAGATCGGCCACGTGGCGGAACACGCGCTCCGCACCGCCGCGCTGATTGAGATAATCGTGCACGAGCGCCACGCTCATCGCGCGCGCTCGCGTTGCGGCGGTCTTAGCGCGGTGCGGCGCCGCCGGGACTCGTACGCGGCAGCACGAGCGCGACGATGTAGCGCTGCAGATACGACTTCGCGACGCGCTGCACGTCGGCAGACGTCGTGCGCTCGAGCGCGTCGAGCGCTGCGTTGATGGAGTCCGTGCCGAGGCCCTGCGCGGCAAACGTGCCGAGCAGGTACGACCGGTCGGAGAGCGTGACCGAATCGGTGAGGAACTGGCCTTCCGCCGCGGCTTTGAAGTGGCGCAGGGGCTCGGCTCCGAGCGGCTTGAGCGAAAGCGAGCGCGACACGACGAGCAATTGCCGCAGGGCTAGCGACGGATCGATCTGCGTTCCATTCACGTAGACGACCAAACTCGCGGGCGACGCGTCGTAGAGATAGAACGCGCCGAGCGACTTTTCGATGAAGCCGAGCGTCGTGGCGCTGTCGCGCTCGAACGCTTCGGCCAGGAGCTTCTGCAGCACGAGCATCGCGCCAAAATCCTTGCTGCCCGGTGCCGGTGCCGCGAAGCCGACGACGACCCACGGCGCGTTGACGTCGCGATGCGCGACGATACGCGGCGCTTGGGCGGGGATGGCGCGCGTTTTGGAAACGACCGCCGGAATTGCTCCGTCGGGCAACGCCAGCGCAAGGTTCCTGAGCGCGTCGCCCAATGCCGGCGCGAGCGAACCCACGGCGCTTGCGGAGACGGCACCGCGTTTGTAATTCGCCGCATAAAACGCCGCGACGTCCTTACTCGAAAGGCCCGCGAGGGTCGATGGATTGCCGAGCGCGGGCGATCCGGCACCCGTGGTGTAGAACGACCGGCGGAACATGGCGATGCCGACCGACAGCGCGTTGCCCTCGAGTTCGGCGATGCGCGCCGTCAGGATGGTACGGGCCGCCGCAATCGTGGCGGGCGAGAAGTCCGGCGCCGCGAGCGCTTTGCCGAAGAGCGTGACGATTGCTGCGAGATTTTCAGAGCGGCTCTCGAGATAGAAGTGGACCGAGCGGCCGTCGACCGTATACGAGAGGCTGCCGCCCGCCGCCGCGATTGCGTCACGCAGCGTGCGTGCCGTGCCGATCGTGGGCGTGCGCGAGATGCACTCCGCCACGAGCGACGCGACGCCCGAGGATGCGGACGTCTCACGATCGAGCCCGGCCGCAATGAAGATCTGTACGCCGCTCACGGCAGCGTCGGCATCGGTCTCGCCGATCAGGCGCGTCACACCGAGATCGGTCGCAAACGCTTTGGGGTAGCGCGCCACGGGACTGGGCGCAGGCGCAGCTCCCGACAGCGCGAGCACGGCCGCAAGCCCGAGGCTCGTAATGGCCGCAACGCGATTGCGGACGATCATGGTATGGCCTTTTGTTTTGCGGGCGCCGGCTTAGTGTCGGGGGTCAGGGTGACGACGACGGGCGCTTGACCGAGATATTTTTCGGCCGTCGCCGCAACGAACTCCGGCGTTAACGAACTGGCGGCTTTGAAATACGCCCCGTTTTCGCCGTTGACTCCCGGTGCGTACGCGGCCGAGCCTTCGACGCTGTACCAGCCGAAGTTGTCCGCAACTTGAACCGGCGTCTGCAAGTCGCTCAGCAAATGGTACTTGAAGGATGCGAGCGCCGCGCTGAACGCAGTGGCCGCCATCGGCTTACGAACCGCGACGAACCCGTCGTCGACGAGCGACTTCAGTACCGCCGCATTCTTCCCCGAGTACGCGACGAACATCACGCCCGGATCGTGCAGCGTGATGAACTGCCCGACCAGCAGCGAGTCCGGCGCCGATTCGGTGACCTGGCGCGAAACGACGCCATCTTCCGCCCGAAAGAGATAGTCGGCAATAAAGTCCATCGCCGTCGCTTCTCGCTGGTCGGTGATCGTCGGCCCGGCCCAGCCGTAGCCGCCCGACGGCTGCACGAACGTTTTGTTGACCGGCGATATGCTCGTGGCGCGGACCGGCGTGACGGGCGCTTCCGCGGTCTCGTCGCCGTTGGGACGGCCGGCGACGGCTGCGCTCGCAATGCCGCCGTCGACTGCGCCGCTGACGACGAGCGTCGCGTTTTGCGACCGGAAGGCGCGGGTTGCAAACGAGCGCACGTCGGCGAGAGAAATCGCGGCGACGCCCTTGGGATCGCCAAGCGCGGGGAAATGCTGCGGTCCGCTCGCGAAGAGCTCGGCGAAGACCGCGTCACGCACGACGGTCTCGGCGTCGAAGGTCGAAATGAGCGCTTCCTGCGCGACCTGGCGTTGCGCGGCCCGAAACGCCTCTTCGCTCGTGACGGGGGCGAAGTACGCGGTCGTCATCGCTTTGATGACGCGGCGTGCGGCGTTCGCGGGCACGATCGCGGAGATCGCGACCGCGTCGCTGTAGGTGGTGATCGAAAGTCGTCCCCCGGCGTCGCTGACGATTTTGCCGAGCGGCTCACCGACGATCGGTTTGGCGCCGGCCACGACTTGGGCGGAAAGCCGGGCCAGCGCCGGCACGGGCTGCGCGCCGAAGCCCGTCGACGGGGCGCGGTACCACAACTCGATAGCGGCAACCGGCGCGCCCTGAGCGGGCCGCACGATGACCGTTCCGCCCGCGGCCAGCCGTCCGACCGTCGTATTGGGACCGAGATCGGGAAGTTCGCCCGTCGCAGCGTGGCCCGGCGAAACCGCTGCGCAGAGGATGAGGAAGGCTCCGAGCGCACTCGCTCGGAGCCAGTGACGTAGCGTCATGAACTCCTCTTTACCCGGACCGAAGGTTCGCCAAGAATCGGGCTCTACGCGGGTTCGGGCGAAATGTTCGGCGGCAGCCGCTTCGGCTTTTCGACACGCTGCGGCTCGGGCTCGTGTGTCGTGGAGGCAGCGCGCGGCAGGGCGGGCGATTCGTCCGGTTTGCGCGGATATTGCATGTCGTTGAGAATCGCCACGACTTCCTCGGTATCGACAGTCTCGTGCTCCATCAGCGAGGCAACCATGCGCTCGACCTTGTGCCAGTTATCCTTGAGCAGCCGGGTCGCGTCCCCATAGCAGCGTTCGATGATCCCGCGCACTTCCGCATCGATTTTGCCTGCGATCTCTTCGGAGTAATTGCGGTCCTCGCCGAAATCGCGGCCGAGGAAGACTTGGTGGTTGCCGCGGCCGTACTGGATCGGTCCGAGCGTTTCGGACATGCCGTACTGAGTGACCATGCGGCGCGCGAGTTCGGTCGCCTTTTCGAAGTCGTTCGATGCGCCCGTCGTCACGTCGCCGAACTTGATCTCTTCGGCAATGCGGCCCGAAAGCGCCATCGTGATCTGCGCGAGGATGCCGTTTTTGGTGATCGAGTGCCGGTCTTCGTCCGGCAGCGACCACGTGATGCCCAGCGCCATGCCGCGCGGGATGATCGTCACCTTGTGGACGGGATCCGCCATCGGCAAGAGACCGCCCGCAATCGCGTGACCCGACTCGTGGTACGCGGTGTTCTCTTTTTCTTTCTGCGACATCACGAGCGACTTACGCTCGGGACCGGCGACGACGCGATCGATCGCCTCTTCGCAGTCGCTCATCTCGATGATCGACTTGTTCTTGCGGGCTGCCAGCAGCGCCGCTTCGTTGAGCAGATTCTCGAGGTCGGCGCCCGAGAAACCCGGCGTGCGCTTTGCCAGCGTCCCGAGCGAAATCTCTTTGGAAAGCGGCTTGTTTTTCGAGTGCACGCCGAGGATCGCTTCGCGCCCCTTGACGTCGGCCCGATCGACGACGATCTGGCGGTCGAAGCGGCCGGGCCGCAGCAGCGCCGGGTCGAGCACGTCGGGACGATTGGTCGCCGCGATGAGGATGACGCCCGTATTTTGATCGAAGCCGTCCATCTCGACGAGGAGCTGGTTTAGCGTTTGCTCGCGCTCGTCGTGACCGCCGCCGAGGCCAGCGCCGCGTTGGCGGCCGACCGCATCGATTTCGTCGATGAAGATGATGCACGGCGCGCTTTTCTTCGCCTGTTCGAAGAGGTCGCGCACGCGGCTCGCGCCGACGCCGACGAACATCTCCACGAAGTCGGAGCCTGAGATTGAGAAAAACGGCACGCCGGCTTCGCCTGCGATCGCCCGCGCGAGCAGCGTCTTACCGGAACCGGGTGGGCCCAGCAGCAGGACGCCCTTGGGAATGCGCGCGCCGAGCGCTTGGAATTTCTTAGGAAACTTGAGAAACTCGACGACTTCCCCAAGCTCTTCTTTGGCTTCCTGGATGCCCGCGACATCGTTGAAGGTGACTTTGGGGCGATTCTCCGACTGCAGCTTCGCACGCGAGCGGCCGAACGACATCGCCTGACTGCCGCCGCTCTGCGCTTGCCGCAGAATGAAGAGCAGCAAGAGCGCCATCAGCGCAAAGGGCACGAGTTGGACGAGCATGCCGATGAACGGTGTGGTCTGCGGATTATCGACGGTGATCTGCACGTCGTGCTTGCGCATGTCGGCAAGCAGAGCGCTGTCGTCGACGACGGTCGTGGTGAAGCGAGTGTCGCCGCTACCCGGCAACGCCTTCTTGAGTTCGCCCGCCACGTCGTGCTGACCGGAAATCGTGACCTTCTCGACATTGCCGGCGTCGATCTGCTGGTAGAACTGCGAGTATGAGAGTTTGGTCGCCGGGGTCTGGTTGATTACGAGCTTATCGACGATGAGGATGACGGCGACAAAAATGAGTACGACGATGACGATCGATCTTACGTGCTTGCCCAACGTTATTGCTATCCTATTCCCTTCGAAGACCGCGCGGGCGGAGCTTCGAAAACCCAGGTGTGGAGGCTCGCGAGGTACGGAAGACTCCGGTATTTTTCTTGGTAATCCAGACCGTAACCTACGATGAACGTATCTGGAGCCCGCAGACCGATGTAGTCGAGGTGAACGGCGACAGAACGGCGATACGGCTTGTCGAGTAGTACGCACGAGCGCAGCGAGGCCGGTTTACGTCCGGCGAGGAGGCGCTGAAGGTACTGCAGGGTCAGGCCGTTGTCGACGATATCCTCCACGATCACTACGTTCTTACCCTCGACGCTTTCGCTCGTGTCTTTTAGCAATCGCACTTCGCCGCTGGACCGCTCGGCGTTTCCATAGCTAGAAACGGCGAGAAAGTCGATGCGGACGTCACGTGTTGGCCCAAAGGCGCGGGCGAGGTCGGCGGTGAGAAATAGTGCTCCTTTCAACACACCGACCAGCAAGACGGGTTCACCGGCCATGTCCCGGTCGATTTCCCCCGCTAGGCGGGCCACGGCGGCCGCGATCGTCGGGGCATCGAATTCGATCGCCGCGATGGGATCCGGTGTGACGGCGGGGTCGCTCACTCGACGATGATTTCGACGCCGCGCCGCAAGAAATGGCGTCCCGGCGTACCGCGCTCGAGCGCACGGGCCGCCGCGTCGAGCCGCTCGTACGTGAGATCCCGCACATCGCCGGTCGCCGCGGCCACCGCGTCCCGCAGCCGAGCGCGCGCGGCTGCCCGGCTCTCACCGGCGCGCTCCCCGCGCGCGATCCCGGCACACCGGGCCACCGCCGCGTCGAGGTGTGGGAAACTCTCACGCAGCTGCGCGAGCGCGGCCCGCACGGCATTGCGCCGGTAGGAGTGGTCGGCGTTGGTCGGGTCGACTGCGTACGGCAAATGTTGGGTGGCAGCATACGCCGCGAGCACGGCCGGCTCGTGGCCCAGCAGTGGCCGAACGAGCCGCAGCCCCGGCGCGAGCTGGCGCTCGGGAGCCATCCCCACGAGCCCCTCCGGCCCGGCGCCGCGTAAGAGCGCCAGGAACACCGTTTCGGTCTGGTCGGCGGCGTGGTGAGCCGTCAGCACGCGCGTCGCCCCGATCGCACGCGCGGCGGCCGCCAGAGCCGCGTAGCGCTCGTCGCGCAGCCGGGCCTCGTCGCCGCGTCCCGGGCCGAGCGACATTGTGACGACGCGCACGCCGAGGGTCGCGCCGACGCTGAGCACGACCGCTTCATCTTGCCAGGAGCTGGGCCGCAAAGCGGCGTTGACGTGCGCGAGGACGAGCGTGGCGCCCGTGGTCCGCGTCGCGGGCGCCAGCAGCGCGGCCAGTGCGACGCTGTCCGGTCCGCCGGAGGTGGCGGCGACGAGCGTCTCGCCCGCGGCGGGCGCGACGTTCGTCGCGACCGACGCTTCGAGGGCGGCGAACCGTCGTGCGCCGCGCACCGCTTAGCGCCGAACGGCGCGCGCGAGTTCGCGCTGCACGTCGCGGTCCTTTTCGTCCTTACGCTTGTCCCACAGCTTCTTGCCGCGGACGAGCGCTACGGAGATTTTCACCTTGCCGCGCGCAAAATACAGCCGCACCGGAATGAGCGTCAGGCCCTTCTCCGACACGCGTCCGGACAGCCGGACGATGTCTTTTTTGTGAACGAGCAGTTTGCGCGGGCGGTTGGGGTCGACGTTCGAAAAGCTGCCTTGCAGGTAGGGCGGGACGCGCATCGAGAGCAGCCAAAGCTCGCCGTCGCGAATGCGCGCGTACGCTTCGCTGATGCTGATCTGCCCGGTTCGGATGCTTTTGATCTCCGTGCCCGTCAGCACGATGCCCGCCTCGAATTGCTCGAGCCACTCGTACTCGAAGCGCGCGCGGCGGTTCTCGACCGTCGGCGTCGGTGCCGGCGGCTTACGCGCTTTGGGCGCGGCGGCGGTCGACTTAGCCTTAGGCGCGGCCATTGGGGCTCGGACTCCCTAGGCGCTGCCCGGGAGCGAGCCGCCCGCGCGTGACGAAGCTGCCCTCCGCCGAGGCCAGCAGGCTGCCGGCGGCGTCGTGAACGCTCGCCGCGATGCCCATCACCGTGCGGCGATGCCAGAGCACGTTGCCGCGCACGGTGAGCGGCTCGTCGACGGGCACCGCCCGTCGGAAGCGCAATTTGAGATCGCCCGTGACGCCGAGGTAGCCGTGCGCGCCCGCCGCGTACGCCATCGCCTCGTCGAGCACGAGCGCGACGACGCCGCCGTGCACCACGTCGCGCCAGCCTTGAAAACGCTGCGGAATGGTGACGCGGCCCTGCACCGACTTGTCGGCACGGACGTCGAACGTCATCTTGAGCCCGATGTCCGACTCCCGGCCGCATCCGATGCAATGGCCGTCATCGACGGGCGCGGCAAGCTCGGGCATCAGCTCTTCGAGGGCGCCGGCGAAGCCGAAGCCTGGGCGCGGTCGTAGTCGCCCGATTTGATCTTCGCAAGCAGCGTCTTTGCGTAAATCGTATCGACGTCGTTCGCAAGCGCGGCGTTGAGGAGGTTCGTCGCGTTCTTGAGATCGTGCTGTTCGATGTAGATCCGCGCGAGCAGCGTGTAGCCGTGCTGCCCCGCCTCGCCGACGTGGCCCGAATCGAGCGCGAGCGCCTTGGTCAGGTAGCCGATGGCCGCTTCGGGCTGATGCAGATCGTGTAAGAGCGAGCCGATATGAAAGGCGATATCGGCGTACTGCGGCACGAGGTTGGGCACATCGATGACGTACGAAAGCCCGCGCTGCGGGTCGCGCAAATCGCTCTGATAGAGCTGGCCGAGGTATTCGCGTGCGAGGACGTTATCGCCGTCGGAGCGCAGGGCCGCAAGCAATTCGGTTTTCGACCGGTTCGCGGAACGCTCGTTGAAACGCATGATGCCTAGGCCCACGTGCGCGGCGGGCGCGTCGGGATTGAGGCCGACCGCCGCGTTGAGTTCGTCGCGCGCGTCCTGCATGCGGTCGCGGCCCGACACGGATTGGAACATGTAGGAAAAGCCGAGGCGCACGTGATTGACGTAGTTCTTGGGGGCCCCCGAGACGGCGTCTTCCTCTACGTTGGTCAGTACGTCGAGGGCGCCGGGCTGTTGGGCGGCCGAAGCGTTGAGAAACGAGATCGCGAGCGTGTTGTCGGGAACGACGGTCAAGGCGCCTTCCAACGCTTCCTGGGCTTTCTTGAAGTCGCGCGCGTAGAAACGTTTGAGACCCGTATCGAGGCGTTCCACGAAAGCGCGATTGGCGTAGTCGTTGCGGTCACTGCCTTTCGCCTTAGCTGCGCCGGCGGCGTTGAGCGAAGCGCCCGGAGCGGCGCGAGGCGTGGCGCCGCTCGGCGTGACCGCGGCGTTCGCCGCAGCGGCGAAAGCGAGAAATAGGGCAAGCGAGCCCGCCGATCGACTGAGCATAGGACTCCCTTTAGCGTCGGGCGGCCGGTATCATCGTCCGACGGTGAGGCGGCGCGCGAGCGCGTCCGGTAAACGGGCATCGCCGATCTTGCGCTGCGTGCGCTCGACGGCGTAGCGGACGCGTTCCCACGTGATCGTGCGCGCCACGTCATCGTAGCGCACGTACGAGGCGTCGGGATTGAGATCGCGCGGCTGACCGACACTGCCGACGTTGACGAGGTACCGCCGGCCGGGCAGCAGCTCGAGATGGCCGCCCGATTGATGGAACCGGTGCTCGATCGCCCCGTCGGGCTCGAGTGCGTAGTGGTCCGCGACGTGCGTGTGGCCGACGAAGATCAACGGCGCATCGGTTGCGGCGAACGCGCGCGCGGCCGCGGCCTTGTCGAGAATGTAACTGAAATAATCGACCGGGGCGCCGTGCACGAGCAAGTAGTCGGGCATGCGCACTTCGTACGAAAGCCCGTCGAGCCAGTCGAGGTGGTCGGGCGCGAGCACAGTCTGAGTCCATTCGATCGCGGCACGAGCTGCCTCGTTGAAGTAGGCCAAACCGTAGCCGTCGATGGCCGCAACGTCGTGGTTGCCGAGCACCGTTTCGACGGCGCGGGCGCGGACGAGCGCCAGGCATTCGTTGGGGCTGGGCCCGTAGCCGACGATGTCCCCCAGACAGAACACGCTTTCGCGCGGGTCGATCCGCGCCAGAACGGCTTCGAGCGACTCCAGATTGCTGTGGATGTCCGAGATGATCGCGAACGTCATGTGGGGACGGACGCGTTCGATTCCACCCGGGAAAGCGCCTCGGCAAAGGCCACGCCGAAATGCTGCCGGTCGGCCGGCGTCCCCACGGTCACGCGGATGTGTCCGTCGAGCGGCGGGGCGCCGGGCTTGCGCACGAAGACCCCGAGCTCGAGCAGAGCCTCGACCATGGCCTCGGCCCGGCCGCGCGAGCCGAGGTCGATGCAGACGAAGTTCGCATGCGATTGGATTGCCGCGCAACCGAAGCGGGCGCCGAGCGCGGCGTACTCGGCACGACCGAGCGCGACCTCAGCGACGACATAGCGCACGAAGGCGGTATCCTCGAGCGCGGCGAGCGCACCGCTCTGCGCGATCCGATTCACGCCGAAATGATGGCGCAGCTTATCGAATGTCGCGATCGTCGCCGCCGGCGCAATCGCGTACGCGATGCGCGCACCGGCGAGCCCGTACGCTTTGGAAAACGTGCGCATGCGGATGACGCGCGGCTGGACGCCTTCGGGCAACAGGTGTTCCGGTGCGACGAAATCTGCGTACGCCTCGTCGAGCAAGAGCAGCGCGTGCGAGGGCAGCGCGTCGATGAGCGCCTCGACCTCCGGGCGCCCGGCAAAGGTGCCGCTTGGATTGTCCGGGTTGGCGAGATACACGATGCGCGCGTCCGTCTCGCGGGCGCGCACGGCAAGCGCGTCGAGCGGCACACGGCCGGCCGTCGTGTACGGCACGGTTTCCAAGCGCGCCGCGAAGCCGAGTACGTGGTACACGTACGTAGGATAGGATCCGAGTGCGGCAACCGTGACGTCGCCGGGCGCGAGATACGCGCGCACGGTTAGGCCGAGCAGATCGTCGATGCCCGAACCGATGGAAATCTCTGCGACGGCACAGCCGTGTTTGGCCGCGAGTGCCTGACGCAGCGCCAGCGCTTCGGGGTCACCGTAATACGAGATGCGTTCGATCTCGGCGCGCATCGCGGCGACCGCACGCGGCGGCGGGCCGAAGGCACTTTCGTTCGCGCCCAAGCGCAAGAGCGACGCCCGGCCGGTGCGCCGCGCGAGTTCTTCGGGCCCGACGAACGGCCGGCTCGGCGGCAGCGCGGCGACGAGCGGCGCCGGTTCGATCGGCTCCTTCACGTCGCCACATCGAGGCGGTCGTCGACGCTGCGCACGCCGGCGGTCGTACGCGCGGCCTCGACCAGCGTCGTGCGGATCGCCGCGCTCTTCACCCGGCCGCGCAGCACCACGGCGCCGTCGGAGGCGCCGACTGCGATGCCCAGACCGTTCACACCGGCCTGCGCCGCGAGATTCGCACGCACCGCGGTCGCGAGCGCGAAATCGGAAACGGCTTTTTTCGTCGACGGCAGACGGGCGTCGGACACCAGCGTGGACGTCACGTGCTTGACGCCGGCGGTGTGCGTAGCGGCGTCGACGAAACGCTGCGCGACGGCGGTCGTTTTCGTGCGTCCGCTCAGACGCACGTTGCCGTCGTGCGAGGCGACCGCGACGTGCAGCGCAGAGTCGGCGTCGATGCGAACGAACGCGCTCTCGATCTGGGCGATGACGATGCCGTCGTTCGCAAGCGCCGGCGCTGCGCTCGCGAGCGCATTGCCGGCGTTCTTGACGTCCTCGCGCGTGCAACCCACGACCGACAGGGCGGCCGCACATGCCAGAACGAGCGCGCGCGCCATGCCCGCCCGCACCTCCCCGGCGTTCAAGCCGTCGCGATCGGCGCGCCGCCGCCGGAAAAGAGCGCGATGCCCAGATTGTCGCCGGCTTCGATGCGCGAGTGCAGCTCGCCGATCGTCGCGTAACCGCTCGCACGTGCGAGCAGACTGGTTTGCGCGGAGCGGATCACGAGCGGTTCGGCGAAGAGCGTCGCCCCGCGCAGTGTCAAACGCGCCGGCACGAAATGCGTCCAGCCCTCGCGACCGACGAAGGGTGCCGTTGCGACCGCCGCGAGCGTCGTCGGGCGCACGTCGCGCTCGCCCGTCAGCGCGGCGATAATGGGCCGCACGACCGCCTCGAGGATCATCAGCGATGAGGCCGGGTTCCCCGGCAGTCCGATGACGGCTTTTCCCTCCAGCGCTGCGAGCAGCGTCGGCTTGCCGGGCTTCACGCGCAACCCGTGGACGATCGTAGCGCCCGAGTGCAGCTCGTCGACGATACGCGGCACCAGATCGCGCTCGCCGACCGACGATCCGCCGGTGGTGATCGCCGCATCGCACGTGGCGAGCGCCTCACGCAGGGCTGCGGAGATGGCGTCGTGCGTATCTTTTGCCCGCGGCAAGTGCACGGGAATCGCGCCGAGCACCGCAAGCGTGCCCGCGAGCGCGTAGCGATTCGAATCGCGGATTTGCCCGATCGCGAGGTCCGCACCGGGCTCGACGAGTTCGTCACCGGTCGATACGATCGCGATGCGGGGTTTGCGATAGACGGCAACGTGCGCGAAGCCGAGCGTCGCGAGGACGCCGAGTTCGGCACCACCGATGCGGCGTCCGGCGGCGAGCACCGTTTCGCCCGCGGCGATATCGCTCGCGCGCGGTGAGAAAAACGAGCCGGCCGTCACCGGATCGCGCAGCGCGATCGCGTCGTCCGCGATCTCGACGTCTTCTTGGGGGACGACGGCGTCCGCGCCCTCGGGAAGCGCGCCGCCGGTCGGAATCCACATCGCGTCGTCGATGGCGATCGCATGCGGCGCGGCGTGACCCATCGTCACCGCACCGACGATGCGCCGCCGCGCTAGCCGGCTCGTACTGGCGACTGCGAACCCATCCATCGTCGAGCGCGGGTGCGAGGGATGGTCTTCGCGCGCGACCGCGTTCGCTGCAAGGATGCGTCCGGCAGCGTCTTCGAGCCCGACCGTTTCGACGCCGGGCGCGGCGAGGCGCGCACGGCCCAAATACGCGACGATGGCCTGCGCCGGTGCGAGCAGCCGTTCGAGATCGAACCCGCCGAGGCGCGATCCATGCGCGAACGGCGAGTGTAGGACCGCGGCGGAATCCTGCATAACGACGTGTTCCAATCGAGGCGGCAATCTGCTGTCCATTCCTATAGACAAGGACCGATGTTAGACCTTGCGCTCCTGCGCCGCGACCCGGGCCGCGTGCGGCGCGCTGCGGGACGGCGCGCCAACGGTGCCGCGTTCGTCGACGACGTGCTCGCGGTCGACGTGCGGCTGCGTGCGGCTCGCACCGCAGCCGAAGCCTTGCAAGCCCAGAAGAACGCGCTCAGCGCGCGGATCGCGCAAGCCGCCGACAAAGGCGCCGCCGCGCGCGAGCTGCGGCCGCAGATCGCCGAACTGGACGCGCGCATTGCGGCCGCCAACGCCGAGATTCCGCCGCTCGACGCGCAGATCGACGCGATCCTCTCCGACGTGCCGAACCTGCTCGACGATGCCGTACCCGATGGCGCGGGCGAGGAAGACAACGTCGTCGTGCGCGACTCGGGCCCGCCTCCCGCGCTGTCGTTTGCGGCCCGGCCGCATTGGGAGATCGGCGAGGCGCTCGGCATCGTCGACTTCGAACGCGCGACCAAACTTTCGGGCGCGCGATTTTCCGTGCTGCGCGGCGCGGGCGCGCGCCTCTCGCGCGCGATCGTGTCGTTCTTCCTCGCGCGCGCGAACGAACGCGGTTACACCGAAGTCGTGCCGCCGTACCTCGTGACGCGCGAGACGATGTGGTCGACCGGGCAACTTACGAAGTTCGCCGACGCGATGTTCCGGGACGCCGATACGGACCTCTTCATGATTCCGACCGCCGAAGTGCCGCTCACCGCGCTGCATCGCGACGAGATACTTGCCGGCGACGCCTTACCGCTGCAGTACACCGCGTACACGCCCTGCTTTCGCAAGGAGGCGGGCGCGGCGGGCAAGGACACGCGCGGTCTGATCCGTCAGCATCAGTTCGAAAAAGTCGAACTCGTGTGGCTCGTGCAACCCGAGCGCTCGGATACCGCGCTCGAAGCGTTGACCGCCGATGCCGAGGCGCTGCTCGCCGAACTCGAGTTGCCCTACCGGGTGCTTGCGCTGTGCAGCGCCGACGTCGGCTTCAACGCCGCTCGGACCTACGATCTCGAAGTGTGGCTACCCGGCCAGCAGACGTATCGGGAGATCAGTTCGTGTTCGAATTGCACCGATTTTCAAGCGCGCCGTGCCCAGATTCGCTTCCGGCGCGAACCCAAGGGCAAACCGGAATTGCTTCACACACTCAACGGTTCGGGATTGGCCGTGGGACGCACGCTCGTGGCGATTCTCGAGAACTACCAGCGGGCCGACGGCGGCGTTGTCGTGCCGCGCGTGCTCGTGCCCTACTGCGGTTTCACGAGCATCGAGCCGGACGGCACCGCGCGCTAAGGCTTCGCGGGGTTACGTCTTCGCGCTACGCCTTCTCGCGCAGCGTTGCGGTTTTGGCGATGAGGCGTCGCACGGAATCGTCGATCGCATAGCGCTCGATCTCCGCCAGGGGCACCCACGCGACCGCGTGCGACTCGTCGCTCGTGACCGGCGCATCTTCGCGGCGAGCGTAGAACGCGAAGCGCACGTCGTAGTGCACGTGCGCGGGCTCGTCCGCGCGCGCCGGAATATCGTGTACGTCGAGGTCGTAGATCGCGTGGCGGGCGAGGACGATGCCGGCCAAGCCCGACTCTTCGCTCGCCTCGCGCAGCGCCACGCGGCGCACGTCCGCATCGCCGTCGGCATGGCCGCCGGGCTGCAGCCAGCGCGCGAGCTTGCGATGGTGCGCGAGCACCACGGCGCTCGCCGCGCGATCGACGATCCACGCCGATCCCGTCACGTGACCGGCGCGCAACGAGCGTTCGAAGCAGTCCGTGTGTCCGGAGACGAATGCGCGCAGCCGCAGGCGCATCGTCTCTTCGCGCGCGTCGCTTGCGACGTACGCATCGAGATCCCGCAGCAGGCGCGCCCGGCCGTCGCCGTCGCCGTCGCCGTCGCCCTCGCCGTCGCGCGCTGCGGCGGGCGGCATCATCGCCTCAGACGCGCCAGATCGCGCGCGATGACGCGCGCCGTCATCTTCGCGGACATCATGACCGCGGGCGTTCCGCCGCCGGGCTGCGTGTTGGCGCCGACGAGGTAGAGCCCGGCGACATCCTCGCTGCGGTTGTGCGGCCGAAAGAACGCGCTCTGCATGAAGATGGGCTCGAGCCCGAAGGCGTTGCCGAGGCGGCTATTGAGCGTTTTTTCGAAGTACGTCGGCGTAATGAAGCTCGACGTCGTCAAGCGCTCGCGCAGATGCGCGATGTGGCCGCGCTCGTCGAGAGACATCATGACCCTCTCGACGAGCTTGGGGCCCATAACCGCCCAATCGATCTTGCTCGCGTTATGCGGGACGGGAACGAGCGTGTACGCGGCATGGTGGCCGGGAGGAGCCAGGCTCGGATCGGTCAGCGTCGGCACGTGCAAGTACTGCGAGAAATCCGGCGCGAGCACGTGACGGTCGAAGATGTCCGTCAACAGCCCCGCGTAGCGCGGGCCCAGGAGGATGTTATGGTGGCGGAGATTGCGATCGAGTTCGGCATCCGCTCGAAAGCCGAAGTAGATGACGACGACGGACATCGACTGCTTCGCGAGCTTGAGTCGCAGGTCGGGGTGAAACCTGCGGTGTTTCTTTGCGACGAGTCCGTACGTTCCGGCGTAGTCGCCATTGGAGGCGACGAGGTCGGCGCGCAGCGACTCGCCGCTCGCGAGCGTCACGCCGCGCGCCTGCGACTTGCGGGCCGCCTTCTCGACGTCGATGCGCACGACTTCGCTGTCGTAACGAATCGTGCCGCCGAGTTCCTCAAACTTGTGCACGAAGGCCCGCACGAGCGCGCCCGTACCGCCGAGCGCAAAGTGCACGCCCCACGTTTTTTCAACGAAGTGAATCATCGCGTAGATCGCCGGCACGTGCATCGGATTGCCGCCCACCAGCAGCGATTCGAAGCTCAGCACCGCGCGCAATTTCTCGCTTTTTACGAAGCGGGAGACGAAGCGGTAGAGCGGCTGCATGGCGCCGAGTCGCACGAGGTCGGGCACGATGCGCAGCATAGTGAGCAGATCGCCGAAATAGGTGAAGCCCAGTCCGAGAAAACCGCGCCTGAAGATGCGCTCGGCGGCGGCGTGAAAGCGGTCGTACCCGCCGAGATCGGCCGGTGCGAGCGACGCGATTTGCGCGCGCGTGCGCGCTGGATCGCCGTCGTAGTCATACCACGTGCCGTCGTCGAACGTGATGCGATAGAACGGCGCGACCGGCACGATCGTCACGTACTGCGAGGTCCTCGGGCCGCCGCTGACGCCACTCGTGATCCGCGCGCCGTCGAGCACGTGCGGCGGAAAGTCCGGCGCATCGAGGCGAGCGTCGCCGCGTTCGAGCGCGAACAGTTCTTCGATGAAGTGGGGAACGGTGAGCACCGTGGGACCCATGTCGAACGTGTAGCCGTCCTGACGCCGAACGTACGCGCGGCCGCCCGGCGCGTCGAGCTTCTCGACGATCGTCGTTGCGACGCCCATCGCTTGCAGGCGGATGCCGAGCGCGAGCCCGCCGAGGCCCGAGCCGATGACGATCGCCGTCGTCGCGGCCGCGGGCTTGGTAGCCGGCGTATTGTGAAGAATCGTTGCGGTCATCGGGTCCTTAGAGAAGGCGGTGCGGCGCCGGGTTCCACGACGCACTCGCCAGCGCCCGCGTGGCGGAACCGACAGTCGCAACCGTAGAAACGTCGTCTGCCGGCTTTCGGGAAATCTGCATGTCCTCGCTTGCGGAACGGGAAGCCACGCCGAACGAATTGCTTCGGAGGGGCCGCGACATCGCTTCTGTGAACCATCGGACTGCCCACGCGTCCATCGCTCCGCTTGCGATCGCCGCGCTCGGCGTCGTCTTCGGCGACATCGGAACGAGCCCGCTCTACACGCTCAAGTCATGCTTCGATATGAGCGGTGCGAATGCGGCGCGGCCGGCCGACGTGATCGGAATCGCTTCCCTCTTGGTGTGGACGCTCGTCGTGGTCGTCTGCCTCAAATACGTCACGTTTATCATGCAGATCGATCACGACGGCGAAGGCGGCATTCTCGCGCTGTTGGCGCGGGCGATTCCACCGGCAATCGACGGCGCACCGGTTCGCTTCGGACTCGTAACGGTCGTCGTGATCGTGGGCGCAGCGATGCTGCTCGGCGATGGAGCGATTACGCCTGCGATCTCGGTCATCTCGGCGATCGAGGGCCTCGACGTCGCGAGCCCGATCGCACACCCATATCTCGTTCCGATTGCGATTCTGATCCTTGCCGGGCTCTTCGCGCTGCAGTCCCGTGGAACGGGCAAGGTCGGCGTGATCTTCGGTCCGGCGATGATCGTATGGTTCCTCGCAATCGGCATTGCCGGGATCGTGAGCATCGCTTCGCATCCGGCGATTCTGGCCGCGCTCGATCCGCGACATGCTGCAATCTTTATGGTGACCCACGGGCCGGGCGGCTTTTTCGTTCTCGGCGGAATCGTTCTGGCCGTTACCGGGGTCGAAGCGCTTTACGCCGACATGTCGCACTTCGGGCGGCGCCCGATCGTGCTCGCCTGGTACGGCCTGGTGTTTCCGTCGCTCGTGTTTTGCTACGTCGGCGAAGCCGCGCGAATCCTCGAACAGCCGAAGCTGTTGGCCAACCCGTTGTACGCGTTAACGCCGGGATGGACGCTCTACGCGGCGATTGCCGTTGCGACCGTTGCGACGGTGATTGCATCGCAGGCGCTTATTTCCGGTGCCTTTACGCTCGCCGAACAGGGGATCGCACTGGGACTCTGGCCGCGCATGCGCGTTCGTCACACCTCCGCCGATGTTCGCGGGCAGGTCTTCGTTCCGGCCGTCAACAGCGCGCTCGCCATCGGCTGCATTCTCCTCGTGATCGCCTTCAAGTCGAGCGACCGCCTCGCTGCGGCGTTTGGCCTGGCCGTCTCGTGCACGATGCTTGCGACGTCGATTGCGTACTACGTCGTAGTCCATCGCGTCCTGCACTGGCCCGCAAGCCGCACGGTTCCGCTACTCGTTGCGTTCGTTCTCGTCGACGGATCGTTCGTCATCGCAGGTTTACCGAAGTTCGTCGATGGCGGCTGGGTGCCGTTTGCCGTCGCAGCGACCCTCTCGTTCGCAAGCATCGTGTGGCTGCGCGGACGCCGCCGCGTCGTGGCCGCGATCAACGCGGAGTCGACGCCGGTTGCGGATGTCCTTGAGAGCTTTGGCGCGCCGTTGCCGCCAGGTGCGCCCGCCATGGTGCTCTTAACGCCCGACGAAAACCGCATTCCGTTTATAGCAAAGCAACGTTGGATTCGCGACCGTGCGCATGAAGAGCATGTCGTCCTGCTCAAATTACAGCGCGGCGCAAACCCGACGGTCCCGGAAGCCGAACGCGTTCGCGTCGATCGTCTCGGGCCGAGTCTGACCCGGATCGTCGCGACGTTCGGGTATATGGAGCCGCCGCGTATCGCGCCGGTCATCGCTGCGGCGCGTGCCAAAGGGCTCGACCTCGACCGCGACGACACCTCGTTCTTCTACGCCGATCCGAAGATCGAAGACCCCGGCGGCGGCGACGGCAACTTCGCGCAGCGCGTCTTCGTCATGATGCAGCGCAGCGCCCGGCCGCTCCCCGACGACCTCGGCATCCCGGCCGAACGGCGCATCGAGCTCAGCGTCAGCGTCGACTATAACGCGCAGACGGTGCGGAAGGACGGGGCTGCCGTTGTAATGCGTTAAGCTACAACGCTTCGCTGCCGCCCGCAAGTTATGCAAAGGAGAGAGTGGGATTCGAACCCATCTCATGAGGTCCGTCAACGGTCGCGAAGGGGTATTACGGACTAGATTTACGAGGGAATCTTCGCAGACGAGGTCGTCGAGAATCGCCGAAGGTTGCCACGGACGGCAACCGTTTGGCAACCGTCGAGCTTTACGGCAAGCCCGACTCGAGCGCCGCGCGAAGGCGCTCGCGAATCTCCCGCGCGCGAACCGGCCCAACCCGAGTCAGGGCTTCCCGTATCGACTCGGACGCAAGGGCGATTTCTCCAATCCAATCAAGCCGATCTTCGTCCGCCTCGCCCATTGGTTGCCGGGCTCTGATCGCAACGCCGTCGGGTCGGCGTCCGCAGGGTCGATCGTGATATCAAGTCCCGCGCCCTCGCGATCGCGTACTGTAAGTTGCCAAAATTGAATTGGCGGCCCCCAATTCATCGCCCAGCAGGCGATACGTGAATTCGCTTTCGGAGATAGAAACTCGGGCACAGTAGACCCGTTGACGAGCCAGACCTCGATATTGAAGCCCACCGTCAAACTGATCCACTGAAGAACGGGGTAAAGATCGCCTCTTGGCTCGTGCCGAGCGCGCCCGCGTGAATTGTGACACCGAAGTAATTCTTCACGTCAGGCTGGTCCAGGATGGTTGAAAATCCATGAACCGCATCTTCATCGACAAGCTGCCACAGCATCAGAATGAATTCTCCGGCCGCGTCCGACTTACCGATGGTCCACAGCACGCCATTTGGGAGAACCTGATACTCCTGAAGAGCAGCCAACTTGTTGTTGAGCCAGGCGCGTCGCTCATCGTTCGAGAGGGCCACCCATGGCTCTAAAACTTGTAGAATGAGGAGGGGCATGAAAGGGGTCATCTCTTACGTCTCTATTTCTTGCGGCAGCGTTGCAGTGTCCGAAGCTCGCGGGCGAAGGACGGTAAATCAAATAACCGACGATCAAGTGCCGAATGGAAGCGATTCAATTCCATTTCATCAAACTTCGACGACAAGGGGTCCGTTAGCTACCTGTTGCCTTGCTCGTAGCGGCCCGTAACGATCGCTTCACGAGGTCGGCAATGACATCGGGCAGATCTTTCGCATGAAGACGGTAGTGAAGGCCTGAGACGAACAGAGCCTTCCGAAGCACCAACTCTGGCTTACCGAAAGGCAATTAGAGCCACGCGCGACGCCTTTGGAGTTCTCGTTCGATCTTACCGCGCTGCGAGCGATTTAACGGGTCAAGAGGTTTCGGACAAGGCCGAAACGTTCGCGAATCAAGCTATTACGACTGCGTTTCAAACCTCGAGCGCGGCATCGGCTGGGTTCACCCCGGGTTCGCCGAAGGCGGTTTTCGAGTCGTCAATATTTAGGAGCGGACGTTCTCGGGAGGATGTACTCCGATCTGAAGACGTTCTTCGGCGGCGTCACGCGAGAATACGATTAGCGCTAAGCGCGCGGACCTCGGCCTCGATCGGACGCCCTGCGATCGGTGCGGTCACCGCCGGGATATGCACGTCGACCGTGACGGATTGCGCCTTTGCTCGGTCTGTAACGGGGTCGCGCAGCGGTTCCCATGCTCGCGGACGTCGCTCAAATTGGAGCGCGCCGAGGGCCGATGACCCCAACAGCGACCCGCATGGGTAGGACACGGTTGGTCCCTCCGCTGTGGCCTTTAGCTCGGCGTCGCCTTTCTAGACGGTCGTTCTCCCGCGTTCGCGATCATACGCGCCGCATGAAGAGCCGCAGCCACTGTATCAAAAGTCGGGAAAAGTTCCCCGCTCCGACGACGGCGAACGGGGTTCTATCTCATCGGGCCATCGTTGTCGTTCAATCGTGACATGCGCTCAATAAAGTAGCGACGTTGATTTCCGAACGGAACCGTAACGAGTGCGAATGCAGAGCCGATTATGTAAAATCCCACGACGACGAGGGCATACAGCCCTGCGAGCACCTTGATAAAGCCGCTCGGCGGACCGTGCAAAATCGGTCCGTTTAGGATGAATAAAAGCAGTGCGGCGATCACAACTTCGCTCGCCCGCATGCCGATGGCCCACAACTTAGCCTGCGCTTCGGTGCCGGCGATGCCGCGTGCAGCGCAATAGTTTCCGATTGCTCCCGATACTAACACCATACCGAACCCGGTCGCGACTATGTAGAGAATCGCTAAAACCATGGCCGCGTCTCCTCTTTTGACAGTGTTCCGCATTGTTTGCCTCGGTCTCGCTGCAGCTACGGTGATTATCCTTTTACGACCTTGCTATAGCTCGGTAGTGGCCTAGGCGACGCCGCGATCGAGGTCCCTCAGATCTTCGGGAATGGCGTTCTCAAGAGCACGCACGGCAGCGGCCGTCAACCAGCGCATCGACGGCGCGTCGCACATAAGGAGCTCACTCAGCCAACTGACATCCGAGATGACTTCACCGCGTTCGAACGTCGTGGCGCCGCTTGAGCACATGACCTGAGTGCGCGATTCGAAGAACACAGCGACCACGAGATCTTTTGGCGGAGTGCTCCGCGGGATGCGCGACAACACGCTTGCGACGAGCTCTCTTCGATCATTGAGATCCCTTACGGCAAGCTGCGAATACAGCCGCGCGATGATCCCACGGGCTTCTGCGGATCTTACCAAATGCTCACTCATGGCGAGCACCCTCGTGCCGGCACCGGAAGTCGTTACATGAACTGCATCGCGCCCGGGCGCATGCTACCTCATTGCACCATGGGCACTCATATCGGACCTCGGCAACGGTCGACCCGAAGCGGAAATCATGCCGCACTTTCTGCGATTGCACAGTCCGCGAACCAGCATCCTCAACCACGAGGATTATCGGGCCGCGCTGCTGCTCGATCGACGTCAACAACGAACCGGCTGCCGAGAATCCGATTCCCATGCCGACAGAGTCGCCCGCGGCCGCGCAGGGCATCCGGATAAGCATACGATGGACAGTAGTTCATTTGCCACCCTCCGAGCGACGCGGGTGACGCCCTAATTCACGCCAACCGAGCGCAAAGGCCGACGGCGAGAGAGTGGATGGATCGGCTGTGAGGTCAACACTATCAGTATCACCGTGCGTTGCAATGAAGCGACGCGAGCGCCTTTGAACCATGACGCTTACATTGTCATCGTGAACGCGGGGCGTTTTTCCCAACTTTTTCCATTCGCCTTCGAACGTAGCCAACGGCGCATGCTTGGGGAGCTTGATCCCGCCACATTCGAAGGCGATGCTCGCAGCTTCAGCTCGCGCAACCTTCGAAGACTTCGGCGGAACGCCGATCACCGGAAGATTCGTCATCGTTCGCAGCGTCTGAACGATCGCTGTGCCCGCGGATGCCTATTCGATGACCAGCCTTTCGCAATTCCACTTGCGCTGCGTTTCAATCACGAGCTGTAAGAGGTCCGTGAATTCGACGCGGCGTCGAATCACATCGACCACGAAGACATTCACGGAATCCGACGCAAGGACCACGATCGCAGAGAAGTCGTTCGAGACGCCCGTCTTCGAGGCCGCATCGAGCGACATTACCATGTGAATGCGCGGAGCACGTTGCACGAGCGCAGAGAACGGCGAGTCGGCGTTCAGAAGCTCGGGCATGTTCCGCGGCATCCCGCCGTCGTAGCGATGCTGAAGCCACTCAAGCTTAAAGATCGAGCCGCCACGCACGACGGGTCGCTGCATGAACTGCGACTCGAACGCATGCGTTCCATGATGCTTCGCCGCATCTCCTCCCCAGGTGAGCGGCCGAGGGGGTCGTTCTCACCGGAAAGCGCCGGGAGGTTCACGATGTGCCAGTTCGGTCCGTCCTCCGATTCGATGATGCGACCGATGAGGTCATTCGTCGAAAAGCGGGCGCCGATAACGATGATAAAGCCGGCCGGCTCGAGCCGAGGAACGGCGACCTCGGGATACCATCGCCAGGCGGATTCGCATTCGGCATCGCTTAGGCCGTCATGCAGGGCGTCGTCGATAATCATCGCGTCGGCTCCGCGCCCCGTGACCCCACCGCCGACCCCGATTGCATAGACGCCACCGCCGGCATCCGTATTCCAGCGTTGCACCGCTTGCTGGCCGCAGGCGCCCTCTACGTCGACGATGGTTTCGTCTTTACGGCACAGCTCGGAGGCCAGCCGTCGCCCGGCGCGATCAGCCACGCGATCCGCCGCATCGCGGCTCGAGCGAAGCTCTCCGTCCGCGGCGTTCACGCAATGCGGCACTCGACGGGGTCGTGGCTCATCCACGCGGGCGTCGATGTCCGGACGGTCGCAGCCGTGCTGCGGCACTCGTCGGCGTCGACGACGCTGAACGTCTACGCACACGAGATCGAGGGTGCCCAGGCGCAGGCCGTCACGCATCTTCTCGGAGCGCATGGCAACCGATTGGCACCGCGGCGGGATCGGGCATCAAAAAAGCGCGTAAACATTAAGCTTTTCCCCAGGAGAGAGTGGGATTCGAACCCACGGACGGCTCAGCACCGTCTGCGGTTTTCAAGACCGCTGCATTAAACCGCTCTGCCATCTCTCCACATTGCAGCAGGCCGTTGCACTGTCAGCCATCATTGCAATCCGGTGGAACCGCTACATCTCGTTGAGACCCGCGCAAATGCCTGCCCGCGCCTCCGCAATTCCGCTTCGAAGTTTGCGACGCCGGTCGCCGGCAATTTGGCTTTCAATCGGTCAAGGCGCACGTAGTTTTTCGGACGTCGCGTAGGACGTTACTGTGGAGTGAGCCTCCGTCAGCGACGACGGCTAAAAGTCGAGCGTGCTTGAAGACAGCGGTTCGCCTTCACGTCACGCCGCCTGCGGCTCTTCGCCCTCGACGGCTTGCGACTCCGCGCGCTGCTCGCGAATCACGAGCGCCAGAATGACCAGGAGGAAGACCACGCTCGTCACCGTCGTGCCGAGGCCCAGACCGCCGTCGTGCTTGGTTTGCGAGAGGAGATCGCCCATCGATGCGCCGAGCGGGCGCGTGAGGACATATGCTATCCAGAACGCCACCACGCCGTTGATTTTAAAGACGTAGTACGCGAGCGCCGTCAGCGCGATAAGCGAAGCAAAGACCAGTGCCGATAGCGCGTACCCGAGGTGGGAGCCCTCCGCGAGCAGGTCGCCGGCGGCCGTACCGAGCGCGAACGTGAAGAGAATCGCCGCCCAATAGAAGAGCTCGCGGCGCGTCGTGACGATGGCGTGGACCGAGAGCGTACGTTCACGCAGCCACCATGCTGCGAAGACGATCGCGAGTGCCAGCGAGAATGCGACCGTGGTCGTCTGCAGCGTGACCCCAAACGTGTCGATGAGATTGTCCGTGATGAGCGTCCCGACAACGCTGATGAGCACGACTACCGTCCAGTAGATCGCCGGGACGTACCGGCGCCGCGTGAGCTGCACGACCAAGACGATGATAAACAGGCTTCCCATGACGATGGAAGTCCCATTGAGGCCCCAGCCGAGCCGCGTGTTCAAAAAGTCTGCCGCGGTCTCACCGACGGTGGTCGCGAGCACCTTGATCACCCAGAACGCGGCGGTGACAGCTGGAACCTTGTTCAGCATCGATCTTGGGACACGAGCATCCTGCCTCTTACTTTAAGGTTAGTCTTTTAGCGAGCTTTCAGGCGGTTGAGCTGCTTTTAAGCAGAACGAGCAGACTTCCGCCCAAGTTCCCGGCCGGAGCAACTGCAGGCCGTAACAGCGGCGGCCCGTACGTTCATGTCTCGGTATAACGTAAGCTGCCCTAAAGTTTCGCGACAGCGGCCAAGACATACGTTGAATTGAGCACCTGTGCCAGTCTGTAGCTCTGCCCGTTGCGCATGAAGCGAACCCTCAAGCGCCTTCTGCCGGGCGCCATTGTCGCGGGCGAACTTCTCGCCATTCTCTGTTGGGAGCGACAGCGGCCGCTGCGTCGAACGACGGAGGACAAGTTCGCGCGGGACATGCGCAACGTCGCCGTGGCGGCCTTCGCCGCGATCCCGGTCATGTGCGTCGAAGGACCGCTCGCGCTTCGGCTCGCGCGCTTGGCCACGGCCCGTCGCTGGGGCATCCTCAATCGGCTACGCGCACCGCAGCCGATGAAGACGCTGCTGGCCCTGTTGCTCATGGATTACACGATGTACGCCTGGCACGCCCTCTCGCATCGGGCGCCGGTGCTATGGCGTTTTCACATCGTCCATCATATCGATCGCGATCTCGACGCTACGACGGCGCTACGCTTTCACTTCGGGGAGATGACCCTGTCCATCGTCTGGCGCGCGCTGCAGCTCGCGACACTCGGGGTCTCCCCTGCGGCCTATACGCTGTGGCAATCGCTCCTCGTTCTTTCGATCGTCTTCCATCACGCGAACATCGAACTTCCCACAGGTTTGGAACGACGTCTGGGCTGGCTGATCGTGACGCCGCGCCTGCACGGCATTCACCATGCCGACGAACCGAAACTCGCAAGTGCAAACTGGTCGAGCGGACTCTCGTGTTGGGACCGTCTGCATGGAACCTTCCGCGACGACGTCGCGCAAGAATCGCTTCGCATCGGCCTGCCGGCATATCGCCACGAACGCGACGCGGCTCTGCATACGCTGCTCGCGCTTCCCTTTGCGGCGCAGCGCGACGCATGGCTTCCCGCAAACGGGACGTCACGCGCGAAAAGCGGCTGACACGCCTGCCGGCGCACGTTGCATTAGAGCTTCGCTGCCGGCTGCCGATCGCGGTGCGGACGATACATCCGCGCGAGGCGTTGGGGCGGAACTCCCAGATGATACAGGACCATAATCGAGAACCAGATCCAAAGCGCTCGCATCAGTCGCCCGCGGTATCGGCGCGCCGACGTCGTCACGCGTTGCGCGAGCCGGACGGTCGGGCCGGCTTTCTGCAAGCGGCGCACGAACGCGTAGTCCTCCATGATGGGCATGCCGCCGAAGCCGCCGAGGGCTCGATACACCGTGTGGCGTACGAAAATAGCGCTGTCACCGTAGAACGCCCCGAACAGGCGTTGCTGCGTCGCGTAGCACCATGCGAACAGGCTCGCGACGAACGTGTTTTCATCGAAGCGGAGCGCGAAATTCCCGCCGACCACATCCGGCGCGCGCATCGCCGACCGGATGGCGTCAAACGCCGCGGCGGGGAGCGCCGTGTCGGCGTGCAGGAAAAGCAAAATCTCGCCGCGCGCGACGTTCGCACCGGCATCGAGTTGCAGGCCGCGGTTAGGACTGCTTTGGACGATGCGACCGCCAAGTGAACGAACGAGGGCGAGCGTTTGGTCCGTGCTGCCGCCATCGACGACGATCCATTCCCATGGACCGCTCTGCCGCGCGATCTCGGCGTGTCGCGCTCCCATATTCGCGGCTTCGTTGAGCGTTGGCATAACGACGGAAATCAACACCGGTAGAAACGCCTTTTTAGGAAGCGCTACGCGGGTCCCGCCGTTCGTGACGCAGCCTAGAACGCGTGCGGCGCAAGCTTACGTGCTCCAGCCATTGAGGCGCACGAGTTCTGCCACGAGCACCGTGGCAAAGGCAACCCACGCTGCGACCGACGAGACGAGCGCCGTGGGCAAGACGCTGCGGCGGATGCGAACCGCGATCCACACGGCGACCCCGAACGTCACGACGTTGCCGGCGAGTTCGATCGGGTGGCCGCCGACGGCGTGCGTGTAAAATGGGTAGGCGAGGCAGAGCGCGATGAGTACGACGATTGCCCGAGCGTTGACGGGCGACACGGCATCGCGTCGACGCACGACATGCCAGCGTGCGGCGCCCATCGCCGCGAACAGCCCGACCCAAATCGCACCGATGGTGTGTCCGGGCGGCGCGAAGGCGGGCCAAATCTCGCTCGGCGAGCGCAGAAGGCCAAACGCCGCGAGCACACCGTTTGCAAGTGCGGCGATTCCGACGGACACGGCGACGTTCGCGAAGAGTCCGCGGCGATCGTCGCCATCCAACATGGTTACGCTCGCAACGAGCCGGCGTCGAACGCCTCGATGCCGACGACCGCATCGATGGGAAGCGACATGTCGTGCTCGTCGCCATAGAAGTACGCCGACAGCGCGCTCGGCGCGAGGATATCGGTGCGGAAACGACCCGTGTGGCTGCTTCCGTCGCTGAGATGAATGCGAACGGGGCCTTTCGCTTGACGTAAGAATGTATCGACCGACATGAGTTCGCGACCTCGCAGCGCGCGGCGTGTTGGACGCGATCCTACCGGCGCAGACGTGGGCGTTCCGTGGCGCAGATCACAGGTGGACAGCAGATCGCGACACGAGTCAGGTTTCGCGGAGCTCCGCTGCGCTCGGAGCTGCGAGCGGTTCTTCGAGCGTCGCAGCGAGCGTCGGCGCGTCGGGGAGCGGAAGCTCCTCGTCGAGCGGGCGCTGCAGCGCGACGACGTAGCCGCCCTCCGGCGCCGGGGCGACGCTGCGCAGCTCCCAGCCGAACGAGCCGAGCAGTGCGAGCGACGCCTCCGCGTGGCCGTCGGCGTCGGCGGCGGCGATCCGGTGGAACAGAAACTCGAAACGAGCGCGCATTACTCGCGCGTACGCCGCCACCACGAAAAAGCCCGTGCGATTCACGCACGGGCTTACTCACGTTCGGGCGCGCTCAGCGGCTCAGGACGAGGTCGCCTTCTTTTTCGAGCTGCGCCGACCACTGGCCGAGCGACGCGAGGCTGTTCATCCTCGCCCGATGGTGGATCGCCTTCTGCGCCGCGGCGAGGTTGGCGTCCTGGCCCTTCCAAGTATTGAGCGCGGGCTGCTGCAGTGCGCGACCGTACGAGAACGTCAGGGGCCACGGGGCGCCCCGCCCCTTGCCCAGCACGTTGATCTCGTTGAGGTTGGCAGTGGCTTCCTGGTTCTCCTGACCGCCCGAGAGGAACGCGATGCCCGCGACCGATGCCGGCACGAAATCCAGCAAGACCGCGAGCGTGCGGTCCGCGACCTCGCGCGCGGACGCTTTTTGGGACGACTTCTGCCCCGGGATGACGTAGCTCGGTTTGAGGATCATCTCGTCGAACTTCACGTTTTGATCCAACAGTTGATCGACCACCGCGCGCAAGGTGCGACGGTGCACGGCTTCACTCGTTTCGAGCGAATGCGACATCGCGCCGTCCATGAGGACTTCGGGCTCGATGATCGGCACGAGGCCGCCCTGCTGGCAGATCGCGCCGTAGCGCGCAAGGGCGTGAGCGTTGGCGTGCAGGCACGCATCGGTCGGCAGACCGGTCTTCGCATCGATCGTGATCACGGCGCGCCACTTCGCGAACTTCGCACCCATCTTGACGTACTCGTCGACGCGTTTGGCCAATCCGTCGAGCCCGTTCGTAATCTTTTCATCGGCGGGTGCGAGCGCGAGGTGCTCGACGCCGGTATCGAGCTTGATACCGGGCAGTGACCCGCTGGCCTCGAGCGTCTGGACGAAGCTCTTGCCGCCGAGCCCGTCTTGCCGAATCGTTTCGTCGTAGAGAATGACGCCGCTAAAATACGTGCCGAAATCGGGCATCGTGAAGAGCAGGTCGCGATATCTCCGCCGATTTTCTTCGGTCTCCGCAATGTTCAACGGGACGAACCGTTTATTCGCCGTGCCGGTGCTCTCGTCGGCTGCGAGGACTCCCTTCCCCGGGGCAACCATCGCTTTGGCGACCGCTGCGAGTTGGCTACTCATGACGTTGCGTGCTCCTTGAGGAGATTCGATGTAGTTCCGTTGAGGTGAGATAGGTTGACGAACGCTTGGAGATCGTGTTTGCCGTCGACCATGCGCATCGTATGCGTCAGCGACGAAATGATGATGGACTGCGTGTACGCGCTCCCGCGAACGTAGCTGACGCCCTGCAAGAGTTCGCCATCGGTCACGCCGGTTGCACAGAGCATCGCGAGATCGCTACGGCACAGCTCGTCGAGGGTGAGAACCGCATGGGGGTCGAGACCTTCGCTCTTGGCAATCTCGGCCTCCCCTTCGCGCAGCCAAAGACGCCCCTGCATGTCACCGCCCAGACACTTCACCGCGCAGGCCGCCACGACGCCTTCGGTCGCTCCGCCGATGCCCATGAGCATATCGATGCGGCTGCGCTCTTCGAGCGCCGCGATGACGCCGTTGGCAATATCGCCATCACCGAAGAGGCGTACGCGCGCGCCGAGTTCGCGCAGTTGACGCACGAGTTCGTCGTTACGCGGCCGCTCGAGCACGGCGACGGTGATCTCTTCGATCGGACGGCCCATCGCTTTGGCAACCGCACCGACGTTTTCCGCAACGCTCGCATGGATCGAAACGACGCCGCGGCACGCGCGCCCGACGATGATCTTGTCCATGTACGCAACGTGCGTGTGGAAGAGCGAGCCCCGTTCGGCTGCCGCGACGACGCTGATCGCCCCGTGGCCGCCCTTACTCGCAAGCGTCGTCCCGTCGATCGGATCGACGGCCACGTCCATCTTGGGACCGTCGCCCGTCCCGACGTGCTCGCCGATGTAGAGCATCGGCGCTTCGTCTTTCTCGCCTTCGCCGATGACGACGATACCGTCGATGTCGACTTCGCCGAGCACGCTACGCATCGCGTCGACCGCAGCTTGGTCCACGCCGTTCTTGTCGCCGCGCCCGACCAGCTTTCCGGACACGATAGCAGCGGCTTCCGTAGCGCGCAGGAATTCAAGTTCGACGCGAGCGTCGATGCGGCGACTCGTCATCCGTTACATTGCCGCGCCGAACGCCCAAACTCTTGCCAAACCCCGGCGGGGACGTTTCTTAGTCATGCGAAAATCGCGGCATGATCACGACGACGGCGCCATGCCTGCGCAAACGATTTCCCACGCTTGCGAACGCCACGTACCTCGTCTCGCACTCGATGGGCGCGCCACCGCTCGCCGCACAAACGGCGCTAGACGCCTACTGGTCGGCCTGGGCTGCAGAGGGCCCGGAAGCCTGGGAAAGCTGGCTGCCCGAGGTCGCGACCATCGCGGACGGCGTCGCGCGCCTGCTGGGCGCGCCTAGCGGCTCGGTTTCTCTGGTGCCCAACGTGTCGCTCGCCCAAGCGGCCGTTGCTTCGGCGCTGAACTTCACCCCGGAGCGCGATGCGGTCGTGATCGAGGCGCTACAGTTTCCGACCGTGAGCTATTTGTGGACCGCCTGGGAGCGCTACGGCGCGCGGGTGGTCCGCGTGCCGTCCGACGACGGCCGCACCATGTCGACCGATCGCATCTGCAGCGCAATCGACGAGCGCACCGCCGTGGTCGCACTCTCGCACGCGGCGTACGTCTCCGGGGCGCTGATCGACGTTGCGTCGGTCCAAGCGCGCTGCCGCGAGACAGGCGCCGTGTTCGTGCTCGACACGTATCAAACGACGGGTGTGGTGCCCTGCGACGTGAGCGCGCTCGCTCTCGACGTCGTCGTCGGCGGCAGCCACAAGTGGCTCTGCGGCGGGCCGGGCTGCGGCTTCCTGTACGTGCGGCCCGGGTTGCGCGAACGCCTGGCACCCGCACTCACGGGCTGGATGGCACACGCCGAGCCGTTCGCCTTCGAGCCGGCCCCAATCGTCCTGGCGACGGGCGCGCACCGCTACAATACGGGCACGCCGCCGGTACTCGGTTACCTTGCCGCGCGGGCGGGCCACGAGGCACTCCTGGAGGCCGGCATCGAAAACGTGCGCGCGCACAACACGCGCCTCACCGAACGCATCGTCGCGGGTGCGCTCGCGCGCGGTTTCACGATTCCCACCCCGCTCGCCGCGGCGCAGCGCACGGGGTGGATCGGCCTCGACTTTCCCGGCGCTGCGCGCGCGACGCAGGCGCTCGTGGCGCGGCGCGTGTTCGTCGACTACCGGCCCGGTTGCGGCATCCGCGTCGGCCCGCACTTCTATTCCAGCGACGACGACATCGATGCGTTCTTCGCCGCGCTCGACGAGGTCCGCTCCGCGACGTGAGCGTGGCCCCAACGCAAGCACTGCGACGCACCGCCTTTGCCGTCGCAATGGCCGTCATCGCGTCAGGCACGCTCGCCACCGTCGTGACAACGCTGCCCGGCGCAGCGCAGACGGTCCCGCGCTGCAGTGAGGCGGACGTCAAGATGGTTTCGAAGATCGACTCCGCCTTCGCGGTCGCCGGCGATTCGTTTACTTTTAAAATGACGCAGCGCGTGCCCGCAAAGGGCAACGTGCCGGAGATTGCGCTCGGCACGCGCGGCTATGGTGTCGTGTCATACGCGGACCACGCACACGGCAGCGGATCGCCCGGCCGGCTCGTGGTCGAACCGCGCTTTTTCGCCCTTCTGAACGGCACGCATGTGCCCGTCATGGCCGACCCGCAGCTTAGCGAAGCGTTCGTGCAGGGCGAAACGCGCAATCTCAACGGCGCTTTCAGCTTCGTGCCCGGCTTCGGTCTAGCCGTCGGCGGCTACAACGCGCTGCACCGCGGCAAAGAAGTCGTCATCGAAAAAGGTACGACGTTTCGCGTCATCCTCGGCGACGATCTGGCAGCGGCGCAATGTTTCGTGCCACCGCCATCTGCGCCCGACGTGCGATAACCTCCGGTGTCGCTGTCGGGCGCGCCTAGTGTTCGTGCAGGTGATCGGGATCCGAGGCGTGGGCGTGCGTGTGGGCCAGCGGCCCGTGCACGTGATCGTGCGCGTGTTCACCGCGAACGTCGCTCGCGTGCACGTGCATATGATGGTCGTCGTCGTGGCGGTGGAAGTGGTCGTGACGTACCGGTGAATGCGCGTGCGGATGCGCGTGACGTTCGCTCGCATGCAGGTACGCGCCGACGGCGATCGCGAGAAAACCGAGCGCCGTAAGGGGACTGCCCGCGCGATCGCCGAGGGCGAGCGCGAGGGCGGCGCCCACGAACGGCGCGAGCGCGAAGACCGAGGCCGTGCGCGCGATGCCGAACGTGCGCTGCGCGCGCAGATACCACCACAGGCTCGCGCCGTATCCGAGCGCGCCGACGAGCGCGAGCGCACATCCATCGGAGGGTGCGACGTGCGGCTCGCGTGCGATGACGGCGGCAAGCGCCGCAAAGGTGGCGCCCACCGACGCTTTGACGAAAACCGTCGTGCCCAAAGCGACTTCGACGAGCAGCGACGCAAGCGCATTGTCGAGCGCCCACAGCGCCGTCGCCGCCACGACGAACGCGATGCCGAGCGCGCCTGCGCCGCCGTGCGCGCCGGGAAATGCGAGCAGCAGCGCACCCGCACCGATCGCCGCGCACGCGACGACGATGCGGCGCGAAACGTACTCGCGAAAGGCGAGCGCCGCGAGCGCGATACTCAGCGGCACTTCCATCGTCAGCGCGAGCGACGCGCCAAGCGCGCCCGCGTGCTGAAGCCCGTAGGCGAGTGCTGCCGGAGCGAGCATCGCACCGAAGAGCGCCTGTCCGCCGAGCAGCAAAAGGCGACGTCGCACGCGCACCGTCGCCGCGACGTCGCGCGCGAGCGGGAGCGCGAACGCGGCGGCGCCGGCGTACAGGAGCGCCGCAATCGTCCACGGCCCAAGCCGCGCGCCGAGGCGCCCGATCAGCGGCGTGGTGACACCGAAAGCGACCGCAGCAGCCAACGCCCACGCGAATCCGCGCAGGAGCGGCGTCGGCGAAGCACGGGCCGCGCCGTCCACCTTACCGCCGGTGAGCGAGGAAAAAGCGCATCATTTCTCGACTCGCGTCGGGGCCCGCCGGATCCGTGTATGAGCCCGACGCACTTCCGCCCGACCACGCATGGGCCGCTCCATGAACGACCCAGAGTTCGAGCATGTCTTGCCCGGCCCGATCGGCGTACGACGTACGCGTGTACGTGCGACCGCCCGGAACGCTGCCCGTTTGGATCGTCGAGGAAAGGCTCGACGCATCGGTCGATGCGACGATGCGATCGCCGTTGGAGGGATGCACGGTCGTGTCGCGATCTCCGTGAAACACGATCGTCGGCATACGGCCTCGGCCCGTTGACCGCCCGCCGTCGGCTGCGCCCAGTCCATTGGGGGACGGCGCTCCACGCATCGCGGCGAACGCCGACGCCAGATCGTGCGCGACGCCGCAGGCGACGCCAGAATGGATGCCCACGGCGGCGAAGATATCGGGATATTCCTGCGCGAGAACCGCGGCCGCCGCACCACCCGCCGACAAGCCGGCAACGTAGATGCGGGTCGGGTCGACGCGATAGTCGCGCGCGATTTGACGCACGATCCCGGCCACGAGCGCGGGTTCCCCAAGATCCCGTTGCTGATCTCCTCGATTGAACCAGTTCCAGCATTTCGAGTGATTCGCCGACGTCGATTGAACGGGGTACGCGACGAGACAACCGTGTTCTTCGGCGACGACGTTCATGCGGGTGCCCGCAGCGAAGTCGTCGACCGACTGCGTGCAACCGTGCAGCATGACGATCAAAGGACAGGGCTCGCCGCGATATCCCGAGGGAAAGTAGAGCTTGTAGTCGCGAGTGCCGCACGCGCTCGCGTACGACTGCGAAATGAATCGGCCGGGCTCGCCGGGACGGCGGCGTTCTTTGCGCGCCGGGACCGGCAAAACCGGGAGCGGGGCGTGAAACAGCGACGTTTGCTTCGCGTTCTTCGCTGGGGGCAAACCACCCACGACACGCTGCAGCAAGGCCGTCGCTTCTGCAAGGTTCCCTTGCCGCGTCAGGCGCGTCGCCGCCGGGATGTCGGACTGCGATTTACGTTTCAATATTATCTTTCTGGGAGTGCTGCATTTCGGTCACGCCATCCGGTCGGCGAGTGCGGCCCGAACGGCGGGACTCGCCTGCAAGGCGCCGTGGACGACGACGGAGGCGATCGTGGCGCGCGCGAGTTCCGGCGTAACGTCGGAGGCGATTCTGGCGAGCCCCAGCACGCGAATCTCGATGCGCCCACCTGCGGCTCGAACCGTTTCAAGCTGTTCGCGGCCGTAATGTTGTAGGCCGAGATCGAGGTTTCTGCGACTCGTCGATCGCTTGAGCACGTCGGCGTGACGTTCGAGCTGATTGCGGATGGCGGTCCGGATAAAATCGGTTCGGTTCGCGTAGAAGCTCTCGCGCACCAAGAGATCGACGTTACCGAGGTCGACAAAACCCAGATTGATGGTGATCTTCTCCGAGTCCGTAACGCGAAGCGTGCGCTCATCGTCGCCTCTCACTAACCCCATGCCGTCCCTACTCCATCCACCGGCCATCTGATGGGATGGTACAAGGTCCTTACGGTCGTGTCAATGACCCAAGGCGGTGTCTAGGCCGTGGACGGATCGCGACCCGGGAGACCACCGCGCACAGGGTCAACTCGAGTGGCGTGCGCGAACGCCTGCGCTTGGCCACCTCCGACGACGCTGCGCAAATTGCCGCAATCTATGCGCCGTTCGTGGCAGCGACGCACGTGTCGTTCGAAGAGGTGCCGCCGACGGCGGACGAGATGCGCGCGAGGCTTTCACGCGCAGCCGGCACGTGGCCATGGGTCGTCTGCGAGCGCGATGGGAACATCGCGGGCTACGCGTACGCGAGCGCGCATCGTACGCGGCCGGCGTACCGCTATTCGGTCGACGTGAGCGCCTACGTGCATGAGGCGCACCGCGGTACGGGCGTCGGTCGCCGGGCGTATGGCGCACTCTTGCGGCTCCTGCAAGCCCAGGGGTACCGTAACGCGTTCGCCGGCGTCACGCTTCCCAACGACGCGAGCGTCGCACTGCATCGCGCGCTCGGGTTCGTCCAAATCGGACGCTATCGCAACGTCGGGTTCAAAGCGGGGGCCTGGCACGATACCATGTGGCTGCAGCGCCCGCTCGGCACATATCCGTCGCCGCCACCCGAACCGCAGCCGCTGCGCGCGCTTGCGGCGGACGTCGTCGCAGCGGCCCTCGCTATGCCGTGAGCGCGAGGCGCAGCGCGTCGTGGATCGCGGCGTTGGTGGCAAGCGTCGAGCCGCCGTCGACCGCGAAGTCGCGGCCATCGATCGCCGTTACGCAGCCGCCGGCTTCGCGCACGAGCAGAGCGCCCGCAGCGACGTCCCAGGCGGACAGGTCGGCCTCCCAGTATCCGTCAAACCGGCCCGAGGCGACGAAGGCGAGGTCGAGGGCCGCGGAGCCGTCGCGGCGGACGCCTTGCGCGACGCGCGAGAGCGCCGCGAAACGCGCGCCGTTGCGTTCGTAGCGCGCCGGCTGAAAGCCGGTGCAGACCAGAGATGAGGCCACACTCGCCGTTCGGCTGACCGCAATGCGCCGCCCGTTGCAGGTTGCGCCGGCTCCGCTTTCGGCTGCGTACAGCTCATCGAGCGCGGGTGCGTAGATCGCCCCCGCGACGAGTTCCCCGGCACGTTCGTACGCGATGGAGACGCAATATAGCGGGTAGTCGTGCGCGTAATTCGTCGTGCCGTCGAGCGGATCGACGAGCCAGCGTTCGTCGCTCGTCCCATGCGTCGTGCCGCCCTCCTCGGCCACAATCGTCGCCTGTGGAAAAGCGGCGCGCAATCGTTCGACGACGAGCGCTTCGCTCGCGCGATCGGCGCGCGTGACGAGATCGCCGCGCAGCGCTTTTTCACGAATGTCGAGCGGCGTACCAGCGTGCTCGCGTAACAGCGCGCCCGCCGCCTTCGCGGTCTCAATCGCATAGCTTAGCGGGTCCACGAGCCTCCCAAGCGCAAATTGCGCGGCGATATGGTCGAACGCATCGTTACCGCGATCGAGACGGCGGTCCTCGGTCTGTGGGCCGGCAGCATGGCCGGCTTCGCCTTCATCTTTGCGCCGATCGCCATCAAGTGGGTGCCGCGGATGGATACGTTCGCTTCGCTCATCGGCGCGACGATTCGCGGCATCGGCTCCTTCGGTGCGGTCTGCGGCGGCATCGCCATTGCTGCGTCGCTCGTGCGCACCACCGGCGCCTCAGGCGCTACGCCGCAGCCGGCCGGCGGTGTTCGCCGCCTCGCGCTCGCGCGCATCGTGCTCGTCGTTATGGCGCTCGCCGGCAGCGCATACGAATCGCAGACGATCATTCCGCGCATGGAGGCGACCGCCGCGCAGATTCCCGGCCCGATCGACAGCGTCCCCAAATCCGATCCCCGGCGCGCCGCCTACGACGAAGAGCACAAGGCATCGTCGCGCGTCTACGGCGCCGCGTTCCTATGCGTCGTCGCGGCTCTGTCGCTCGCTGCGTTCGGACGCGGGAGTGCGGCGCGTGAAATTCACTGACGGCTTCCTCTCTCAACTCATCGGCCGGTCCGCTGTGGTTGCCGGAGATCCCACGAAGAAATCCGTCGGACACGTTGCCGACTTCCTCGTCTCCAAGCCCGACGACACGTTTCCGCGCATCGACGGAATCATTTTCAAAACGAAAGATGGCCTGCGCTACAGCCCGATCTCCGCGGTCGTGGAGATCGACCCGCGCGGCCCGATCGCGCTGAGCGGGATCCCCGCCCAACCCGCCGCTCCAGGTGACGAAGCGCTGTATCTCATCGAAGATCTTTTCGACAAGCAAATCGTCGACGTCAACGGCCGCAAGGTCGTGCGCATCAACGATCTCGAGGTCGCCAACACCGGTGGCGCGCTGCGGGTCGTGGCGGCCGACATCGGCATCTCGGGATTACTTCGTCGCCTCGGAGCCGACAAGATCGCACCGGCGCTGGTCGAGCGCGTGCCCCGCTCGCTCATCGCCTGGGACAACGTGGCTCCGATTTCCGACGTCAACCCGGTCGACGTCAGACTGTCGGTTGCGGAAAATCGGCTAGCGCGCTTGCATCCCTCCGATCTCGCCGACATCATCAGCGACCTCTCCGCGCAAGACGCCGCGCGCGTCGTGCAATCGCTCGACGACGAGACGGCGGCAGACGCCTTCGAGCATCTCGATGCGGAGACCCAGCGCTCACTCATCGACGATGTCGGCAGCGAACGCGCGGCCGACATCATCGAAGAGATGGATTCCGACGACGCGGCGGACCTCTTGGGGGAGCTCGACGAGGCGCAGCGCACCGAGCTGCTTGCCAAAATGGAAGACCGCGCCTACGCGGACGAACTCGAAGATCTCGTCGACTATGCGCCCGACACGGCAGGCGGGCTGATGACGACCGACTTCGTGTGGATCTACCCGCATCGGACGACCGCCGCCACCATCGCCAAAATCCGCGAGATCGCGCCCGAATCCGAATTCATCTATTACTTCTACGTTACGGACGAACACCGCAAACTGATCGGGACGATTTCGCTGCGAACGCTGCTGCTCGCGCTGCCGACGGCGTTCATCCACAAACTGATGGACACCGATGTGGTAAGCGTGAGCCCGGCGACGACGGCGGAAGACGTCGCGGCGACGATCGCGCGCTACGATCTGCTCGCGCTGCCGGTGCTCGATGACGAGGGGCGCGTCCTCGGTATCGTCACCGTCGACGACGCCATCGACACGGTCATGCCGGCCAAGGTCGCAAGTTCGCTGCCGCGACTCGTCCGCCATCACCCAAAACGTCCGCATGCAGGCTAGCGCCGCCCGGCGCCCGACGCTCTGGCGTCAGATGCTCATGTTCTTCTCGATCATCGGGCCCGGCATCATCACGGCAAACGCCGACAACGACGTGGGCGGCATCACGACGTATTCGCTTGCCGGGGCGAACTTCGGGTACACGATGCTCTGGCTGCTCGTTCCGGTGACGCTCGCGCTGATCGTCACGCAGGAGATGTGCGCTCGCATGGCCGCGGTTACGGGCAAAGGATTGGCGGACTTGATTCGCGAGAACTTCGGCGTCAAAGTCACGACCGTCGTCCTGTTCCTCTTCGTCATCGGCGATCTGGGGAACACCGCGGCGGAATTTGCGGGCATTGCGTCGGCCTCGCCGATCTTGCAAACCTACGTGCCGATTCTTTCAAAGGAATTGCTCGTTCCCTTTGCCGCCATTTTCGTTTTCACCGCAGTCACCCGCGGCAATTACAAAATTATCGAGCGGGTCTTTTTCGTGTTCTGCGCGGTGTATATCGCCTACGTGATCGATGCTTTTCTCATAAAGCCCGCGCCTCCGTGGGGCCAGATCGTCCGTTCGACGCTCCTTCCCCACTTCAATCCGACCAGCGCCTATCTCCTAACGGTCATCGCGGTGATCGGAACGACGATCTCGCCGTGGATGCAGTTCTACATTCAGTCCGCCGTCGTCGAGAAGGGCGTCCGGATCAAAGACTACGGGTACTCGCGAGTCGACGTCATCAGCGGTGCGATCATCACGGACATCATCGCGTTCTTCATCGTCGTCGCGAGCGCGGCGACGATCTATTATACGAACACGCACCTCGCGCACGGACAAAAACCGATCGTCGTCGCCGACGCCGGGGACGTCGCCCAAGCGCTCCAAGGCTTCGGCAGATACGCATCGCTGCTCTTCGCGATCGGACTGCTCAACGCGGCGATCTTCACCGCCTCGATCCTGCCGCTCTCGACGGCGTACTACGTCTGCGAGGCGTTCGGCTTCCAGTCGGGCGTCGAAAACCGGTTCTCGCAAGCCCCGGTGTTCTACGGCTTCTACCTCGGGCTCATCGTCATCGGTGCGGGCTTCGTCCTCATTCCCGGCGCGCCGCTGCTGGCGACGATCTTCTACTCGCAGGTCCTCAACGGCGTGCTGCTGCCGGTGGTCCTGGTTTTGATGCTCTTGCTCATCAACAACAAACGGATCATGGGGACGTATACGAACGGCCTCGCGTTCAACCTGATCGCTTGGGCGACCGTCGCCATCGTCGGCTTGTTGACTGTCGTCTCGACGGTCCAGCAGATCGTCCACCCGACGGGGACGGGCGCCTGAGCTCCGTCACGCTCTTTCTCCACGCCGCGGCCGTGTCGCTGGCGGCGACGCAAGCCGCAATCGAGCGATCGCGCCGCCGCCGCGCGATTCGCCACGCACTGGCGCCCGGGATCGTCGATCCCCGCGCCATGTCCTTCGCGCAGGACGACGCGGACTACGCCCGCATACGCAGCGCGGTTGCATCGCATCTCCGCGGCGACGAATCGCGCGTCGTCCTGTCGTGTTCGGTGTACAACGGCTTTGCGCCGCGCCTGGAGGCCGAATTCGGCGTACCCGTCGAGCGCTCCGACGACGCCGGGCCCGCGCACTCATCGGGCGCGGCGCGCGCATCGGCCTTGCCGTAAGTTATCCGCCGTCGTTTGCGGTCGTCGAATCACACCTCCTGGCACTCGCCGACGAGGCAGGTCGGACCATCGTTGTCGTCCCACTGTTGGGTGACAACGCCTTCGCCTATGCAGACGACGCTGTTCGCTACGCACGCGTTTTACTCGACGCGGTCGCGCACGCTCCGGAGGTCGACGCAATCTTTCTCGCACAGTACAGCATGGATCCGTACGCGCCGCGCCTCTCGGAAGCAACGCAGGTGCCGGTGGTGAGCGCGCTCGACGCGACGCTTGCGGCGCTGTGAGGTCTGCGCGCCCGCCGGTCATCGTTGCCATCGTTGCGGCATTCGCACTCGCCGTCATCTTGGGGTTCGTCGTCTTCCGCCGTTCGCTCGTTGAAAACGTGTCGATCGGCCTAGCCAACCGCGACGTCGCGGCGGCATTTCACAAGCGTCGGCTGAACCTCGTCATCCTCGGAAAACAGGAAGGCGAGGGCACGACCGATACGATCTTGCTCGCCCATGTCGATCTCGATCGTCGCATCGCGACGCTCGTGTCCGTTCCGCGCGACACGTGGGTCGCGATCGCCCATCACGGGCACCAAAAGCTCAATAGTGCGTACGGCTACGGCGGTTCCGCTCTCACCGCTAAAATCGTCGGCGATCTCACGGGCGCTCACATCGATTCGACGCTGACGATCGATCCGATCGGCGCGAAACAGCTCGTCGATGCCCTGGGCGGGCTCAACATCGACGTCGAGCACAAGATGGACTACGACGACAACTACGGAGACCTGCACATCCACCTTAAAAAAGGCGAGCAGTATCTCGACGGCGGCCAAGTCATGCATTACATGCGCTTCCGAAACGATATCGAATCGGACTTCGGTCGCATGCGGCGCCAGCAGCAAGTACTGCGGCAAATCGTCAAGACGCTGGGCGAACCGCAAAATTGGCCCAAAGTTCCACGCTTGGTGAAGCTCGTGCGCAAGGACGTTTCGACGCCGCTCAGCGACGCGCAACTGACCGCCCTGGTCGAGCTCTACCGCGGCGTGCCCGCCGACAACGTCCGCACGTTCACGCTGCCCGGCCGCCCCGCAGTCGTCGGCGACGCCTCCGTCGTGCTCGTCGACGAACGGTGGGCGAAAATCGTCGGCACCCTCGTCTGCGCCCCGGCCGATCCCCCGCAAGACGTCGTGCTCGTCGCAAATGCTTCCGGGCTCTCCGATCTCTCGAAGACGGTCGTCGGCGCCTTGCGGGGCGGCGGCTGGAACGTCCAGACGTTTATCGATGAACCCGTAAAGGCGGCATCCGAGGTCGTCGGCCAAACGGCTGCGGCCCATTCGCTGAGCCTGGCCTTCGGGAGCCTGCCGCACCGCCCCGGCCGCACGACGATTCTCCGCCTAGGCGCCGACGCACGACCCAGCACCTAGCCCGCGGGCGCTCACACCCGGGGACTCTCCCTGGCGTGGCTCGTGACGTTTCCGAGCGGCATGATGCGTCTCTTTCACCGGGTCGCCGCCGCACCGCAGTATGTCGTCCAGGCGGTCGCACAGCGGCACCGGCCCTAGAATCGGTCGAGTGACGCGGCAGCGGCCTCGGGCGTCACCTTAGGAGGCAGGAGCCGCTGCCTTGAGCGCATGCATTCCGATAGAGAAGACGATCGCGAAGACGACGAAGCCGATAGCGAGCGCTCCGAGCACGAGCGGACGCGGGCGGCCGCGTCGCTCGAAGACGTTCGCCATCGCATACGTTCCGCCGTTGAGGACCGCAAGAATCCAATGCTCGGCCGGCGGCGCCAGCTTCGTAACGCCCCACACGGCAAAGCCGAGAACGATTTGGAGGACGAGCAGATACAGGATGTAACGGCGCGCGGGCGCCCAAAACACTGCCGCGAGCGACGCGAGGACCAGCACGAAGCCCAATCCGTAGTGGATGTTGAGAATTCCCATGACGCAGAGGGCTTCGCGTGATCGACACAGCCGTCATGTCGAACGACGACCTCATCGACTTTGCCGAAGGCCTGGCACGCATCGCGAGCACCGGCGGCGGCCCCAAGGCCCTGGCGGCACACCTGGCGGCGCTGCTCGATGCTGCCGTGCTCGTCGAAGACGCCGAGTGGCGACACGTCGCGCTCGCCGGCGCCAGCGCGCGGTCCGTCCCCCCCACGAGCCGCGATCTCATCGCAAGTGCCACCACGAAGGACCCGAACGAAAGCGCGGTCGTCCTGCGGACCGCCGGCCACAGCGTTCCCGGGTTCGCCGTGCGCATTCGCGGCGGCGACGCGCCGCTGGGCTGGCTCTCCGTCTACCCGGTCGCGACGCCCGCAGACGGCAGGTTCGGCGCGCTGCGGCTCGCGGCGGCAGCGATCGCGGTCGAACTCTCGCGCGACGCGGGCGGCGGCAAAAACCGGCGTAAATCGTTTTGGGACCGTCTGATCTCGCGCGCGTACGACGATCCGATCGAGGCCAAAGACGACGCCACCGCGCGCGGCATCGCGCTTGCCGCGAACTACGTTGCCGTGGCGATCGAAGCCGAGGGACTCGAAGAATCGGTTGCGGCGGCGAAGACGGGCGAGCTGCGCAAAGTTGCCCTCGAGACGCTGCGCACCGGCGCCGGCGACACCATCGTGCTGGAACGGGGTGGCGGCTTCGTCTTCCTGTGTCCCGCGCCGATGGACGTCGACGCGGCCAACGTCCGCACCGCCGCGACGCTCATCACCCGCGCGGCGACCAAAGCGCACTTCGGCGCCAAGATCGTCGGCGGCATCGGGCGCCCCGCTGAAGCCATCGCCGCCTATCGCACCGTCGACGAAGCGCGCGAATCGATGTTCATCGCGCGGCGGCTGTTCGGCGGCTCGCGCGTGATGCCGTACGACGACCTCGGCGTCTACCCGTTGCTCCTGCGCGGCGGCGCCACCCAAACCGAGCTGCGCGCGTTTTGCGACCGCATCCTCGCGCCGTTGCGCGCGTACGACGAAAAACATCAGACCGAACTCATCCGTACCCTCGGCCTGTATTTCGACGTCGGGCAGAACGTGAAGACGGCCGCGGCAGAACTTTCGGTTCACCGCCATACCGTCTTCTATCGCCTGCGTCAGATCGCGGAGATAAGCGGACACGATCTGGACTCCGCCCACGACCAACTCACGCTCAGAACGGCAATGGCGATCGATGCACTCAACTCATCCGAACGGTAAGATCCAGCGGCGCGACGTCTTGCGCGTGGCGAAGGAACGCGACGTCCGCTTCGTGCGGCTTTCCTTTGTCGACATCTTGGGCATCAGCAAGAACGTCACGATTCCCATCGGCGAACTCGAGCGCGCGCTCGATGGTAAGGTGACCTTCGACGGAGGCTCGATCGACGGCTTCGTGCGCGGTGAGGAAGCCGACATGATGCTGCTGCCGGACCTCTCGACCTTCGCGGTCTATCCGTGGACCCATAACGGGCACACCGAAGCGCGCATCATTTGCGACATTGCCACGCCGGACGGCGAGCCGTTCGAAGGCTGCCCGCGCACCACGCTCCGGCGTGCGATCGACGACGCGCGCGAAGTCGTTACGGGCATCCAGATCGGCCTCGAGGTCGAGTTCTACCTCTTCGACGTCGATGCGGCGGGCCAACCGACGACGCTCTCCAATGACGTCGGCTCGTACTTCGACATCAACGAGAACGACCGCGGGGAAACCGCGCGACTAGAAATCGTCATGGCGCTCGAAAGCATGGGCTTCGGCGTGGCCAGTGCTCACCACGAACACGGCGCGGGCCAGCACGAGATCGACATCAAGGATACGGGTCCGCTGGCCGCCGCCGACGCGCTCATCACGATCCGCACCGTCGCCAAGCACATCGCCGCGCGTCACGGCCTGCACGCGACCTTCATGCCCAAGCCCACCGAGACGCTTGCCGGCAGCGGCGTGCACGTCTATTTCGCGCTCGCGGGGAGCTCCGGCGGGCCGCCCGAGGACGGCGAGCTCGACGAGGACGCACTTTTTGCAATCGGGGGCTTACTCCAGCATGCGCCGGCCTTTACCGCGATCTGCAATCCGACGGTCAATTCGTACAAACGCCTCGTCGCCGCGTGGGACGCGCCGATTTACACCGTGTGGTCGCACCGGAGCGCGAACGCGCTCGTCCGGGTCCCGTCGGCGGAGGACGGGCACACGCGGCTGGAGATTCGCAGCGCCGACCCGTCGTGCAATCCGTACCTCGCCATGACCGTGCTCCTCGCCAGCGTCACGCACGGCATACGCTCGCACGCGCTGCCGGGGGACCCGCTCGTGGGTTCGACCTACGATCTCAACGACCGCGAGCGGGATCGACGCCGCATTCGAACGCTACCCAAGTCGATGCGCCAGGCGCTCATCGAACTCGACGGCGACCTCGTCGTCCGCGGCGCGCTCGGCGATCACATCTATCACGCCTTCCGCGACGCGAAGACCGCCGAATACGAACGCTACCGGCGCGCCGTCCATCCCTGGGAACGCGAGGCATACCTGCGCGTCTACTGAGCTGCGGCTGCGCGCAGCAGCTCCCACGCTCGCGCGACGTCGGCTTCGGTCGTGCGTTCGTTGCCGATGGCGAGCCGAATTGCCAGACGTCCATCGAGTTTCGTCGTCGAGAGAAACGCGTCACCCGTCGCGTTGACGGCTTCGACCAGCCGCGCGTTGTGCGCGTCATGGGCGTTATCCGCCTCACCGGCAATGTTGTCAGGCGCGGCCGTAGCAGCGTGCCGGAAGCAGACGACCGAGAGCGGATGGGGCGCGAGAATCTCCCAGCCGGGCTCCGCCCGCACCCAGCTCGCGAACCTCTGCGCGAGTGCGATGTGCGCGCGCAAACGCTCGCGCATGCCGCGCACGCCGAGGTGGCGCATCGCGAACCACAGTTTGAGCGCGCGGAAACGGCGCCCGAGCTGCAGCCCGTAATCCATGTAGTTGCGCACGTCCGTCTCCGGCGTCACCAAATAGTCCGCGACCAAACTAAAGGTGCGACGCAAGAGAGGCAGATCGCGTACGTAGAGCACGGAAAGGTCGATCGGGACGAAGAGCCACTTGTGCGGATTGACGACTACGCTATCGGCCGCATCGCAGCCGTCGAGCAGATGCGCGCACTCCGGCAGCATTGCCGCGGGTCCGGCGTAGGCCGCATCAACGTGCAGCCACACGGCAGCGCGCTTGCAGATGTCGGCGATAGCGGCGACGGGGTCCGACGACGTCGTCGACGTCGTGCCGATGGTTGCCGCAACGCACATCGGCCGCATCCCCCGGGCTCGGTCCGCCCGCAGCGCCGCTTCCAGCGCGGCGGGCTGCATCGCGTACGCATCGTCGACCGGGACCCGCACGACGTTGGCGCGGCCGACCCCCAGGGCGATCGCCGCCTTCTCGACGTGCGAGTGCGTGTGCTCGGTGAGATAGACCCGTAGCGCCGGGAGGTCGCTGCGCCCGGCGAGACCGCGCTCGCGGACATCGAGACCGAGCGATTCGCGCGCTGCGGCGAGCGCCGTGAAGCCGCTGGTCGATGCGGTGTCGTACACGACGCCGTGCAAGCCGCCGTCGAGCCCCAGCAGGTCGCGCAGCCACGCGACGACCACCTCTTCGAGTTCCGTCGCGGCGGGCGATGTACGCCAGAGCATTGCATTGACATCGAGCGTCGCGGCGAGCGCCTCCGCGATGACGCTGACCGGCGTCGCGCTAATCGAGAAGTATGCGAAGAAGCGCGGATGATTCCAGTGCGTGATTCCCGGCAGCACGAGCGCTTCGAAATCGTCGAAGATGGCGTCGAACGTCTCGCCTTCGTCCGGCGGTCGTGCTGGCAGCGCCCGAGTCAGCTCACCGGGGCGCGCACGCGAGAGGACGGGATACGCGCCCGGATCGCGATAGTATGCGTCGATCCAACGGGCCGCGCGCTCGAAGGCGTTTAGGAGATCGGCCAAATGCTGACGATCTCGTCGATATAGATCGTCGCTCCTGGCTGGCCCTCACTCGCCAGGAACACCGATATCGACCGATCGGACAGCAACTCCGTGCGCAGGGTACCGACGTGCTCGGACGCATCGTCCAGTCGTACGCACACGGGCTGATTTGCATACGACCGCAGGTCCGCTATCTCCACTGGCCGCTCTGTCGTGCGTCGCATCTCCCGTTGGGACGACGGCATCTCGGCGAGGGTTCCGAGCTTCGTCGGATCGGCCGGCCTCGTGCCGGGAGTCACCGGCGCCGGCGCGAACCTGCAGTCCATGAAGTACCGGACGTATCCGAAGACCGACATTACCGTCAGCGACGTCGGCTTCGGCCTGTGGACGACGGCGACGGATTGGTGGGGCACGATGACCGACGGCGAGGCTGTCGCGTTGCTGCACGAAGCGCGCGACCTCGGCATCACCCTCTTCGACGCGGCCGATACGTATGGCAACGGCCGTAGCGAAGAGCAGCTGGCGCTGGCCTTCGGCGACGCGCGCGACGGCGTCGTCTACTCGACGAAATTCGGCTATGATTTCTACACCTACGCGGGCGAGCGGCGCGGCCAACAGGAAATTCCCCACGACTTTACGCCGGCGTTCGTGCGTTATGCCCTCGAGCAGTCGCTGCGGCGCCTGCGTACGGACGTCATCGACATTTACTCGATTCACAACGCGCACCTGAGCGAACTTGCAAACGACGAACTCTTTGCGCTGCTGGAGTCCTTTAAAGCCGAAGGCAAGATCCGCAGCTACGGTGTGGCGCTGGGGCCGGCGATCGGCTGGCTCGTCGAAGGTTGTGAAGCGGCGCGCCGGCGCAACGTGACGAGCGTGCAGATGATTTGGAACATCTTCGAGCAGTTTCCGGGCCGCGAGATGCTGCGCGCGGCGAACGATGCGGGCGCCGACACGGGGTATCAGATCCGCGTCCCCCACTCGAGCGGCATGCTCGAGGGCCGCTATACGGCCGACACCGTCTTCCCGCCGGGCGACCATCGAATTCACCGGCCGCGGTCGTGGCTACTCGCGGGCGTGCAGAAAGTCGAGACGCTACGTTTCTTGGAAACGGCGGAGCGAACGCTCGGGCAGGCGTCGATGCAATGGCTCTTGGCCGAACCGCGCACGATGACGGTGCTTCCGAACATCTACAACCGCGAACAGCTCGTCGAGTTCGCCGGGGCGTCGGAGTGCGCGCCGCTTACGCCGGACGAGATGTCCCGCATCGCCGAACTTGCCAAGACGAACTTCGGCGTTGAAGAGCCGCCGATGAAGTACAAGGGCACGATGTCTGCCGACGCTTTGCAGGATGCGCCCGTTGCAGCGAGCGTCTGAGGTGCGCATGGCGGTCGAACGCGTCTTGACCGCCGAAGCACCCGCGCCGATCGGTCCGTACAATCAGGCGATCCGCGCCGGCGGTTTTCTCTTCTGCAGCGGCCAGATTCCGCTCGATGTCGCGACGGGCGAACTCGTCCCCGGCGACATCAGCGCGCAAACCCGTCAGGTCATGAAGAATATCGCGGCGGTCCTGACCGCCGCGAACGCAACCTTCGCCCACGTCGTCAAGACGACGATTTTTCTCGTCGACATGAACGACTTCACCGAGGTCAACGCCGTCTACGGCGAGGCCTTCTCCGTCGATGCGCCCGCGCGGTCGACCGTGGCCGTCGCCGCGCTTCCCAAGGGCGCTCGCGTCGAGATCGAGGCCATCGCCGCCCTTACCTAAGCGTCACGACACGCGCTCGGTATTGCCGTAGCGGGCGGAGAGTTCGTGCGCGGCGCCACGGATGTAGCGCGACCACGAGTCGACGTTCGGCTCGATGCGTTCGCGCGGGCCGGAAACCCCGATGGCAGCAACGACATCGCGCGAGCGGCCGAAGACCGGGGCCGCGATTCCCCAGACACCCTCGCGCCACTCGCCGCGGTTGACGGCGTAGCCGGCCGCGCGGGTCGCCGTACAATTGTCGACGATCGCTTGTCCGCGCAGCGTCGCTTTCGTAAGCGGCTGCGCGGTTGCGGCGACGGCTTCTATGTCGCGCGGCTGACGCCAGGCAAGGAGCGCTTTGCCGGTCGCGCTCGCGTACGCCGGCGAGCGTCCGCCGACGCTCGCGTATGCAAGAATCGGATGGGAACCCTCGAGTCTCTCGATATAGACGGCGTAGCCGCCTTCATACACGGCATAGAGCGCCGTCTCACCGGTACGCTCGACGATCGTGCGCAGCGCCGGCATGACCGCGTCATGAATCGAGTCTTGCTCGACGGCGCCGCATCCGATGCGCCACATCTTTAAGGACACGGCGTATCGCCCGTGACGCGTGCGCTGCAGGAAGCCCAGATCGATGAGCGTGGAGAGCAGGCGCATCAAGGTCGACTTCGGCAAGCCCGTGCGCTCGACGAGTTCTGCCAAGCTCCGATTGCCGCCGAGTCCTACATCTTCGAGAACCGTCAGCGCTCGCGCGACCGAAGAGAGACCAGTGAAATCGTCTTTCATCGAGCTACCGCTTCGTTTTGGTCCGCCGTATCCGGCGCGTCTGCCGTCCACCGTTCGAAGACGTCGTCCGCACCTTCTCCGAGCCGTGGCGGCGCGCCGTACCCATCGATCATCGATCCATTGAAGCGAACGGGATAGCCGACCGTTTTCGTTTGACCTCCGGGGATTGCCAGCGCGTGCACGAGCCCGGTCTCGCCGACGTGCGGATCGTCGAGGATATCGGCGAACGTGTTGATCGGGCCGCACGGCACGCCCCGGCTCGTAAAGACAGCGATCCACTCGGCCGCAGTTCGCTCGAGAAATGCCGGCGCCAAGAGCGCGGAGAGTTCACGTTGGTGCTTCGCGCGGTTGGTGACGGTTGTAAAACGCGGGTCTTGCAACAGCTCGACGTTTCCGGTCGCCTCGCACACCTGACGCCACAACTCCTCGTTGCCCGCAGCGAGGATGAACTGGGCGTTGCTGGCCTGAAAAGCCTGATACGGCGCATTGCGCGGATGGCGCGAGCCCAGTCGCCGCGGGGCTTCCCACGTGCCCCAATATTCACTCGTCTGCAGCGCAGAAATGCCGAGGAGGCAGTCGAGCATCGGGCAATCGAGGTGCACCGCGCGCCGCTCGCGAGCGGCGTTCGTGCGCGCCGCAAGGATGCTATACGCCGCATACAGCCCGGCCGTGAAATCCCCGACCGGGACGCCGCACTTGACCGGCGGACCGTCTTCTTCTCCGGTGACGCTCATAAGCCCCGACATCGCTTGCACGACGACATCGAAGGCACCGTAGGTGCTGTACGGCCCGGTTTGCCCGTACCCCGAGATCGAACAATACACGATCGTCGGTTGCAGCTCGCAGACATGCTGGAATCCCAAACCCAACCGTTCCATCGCACCGGGCCGGTAATTCTCGATCAGCACGTCGGCCGCTGTGCACAGTTGCTTGACGCGTGCGAGCTGTGCCGAATCTTTGAGGTCGGCAATGACGCTGCGTTTGTTGCGATTGAGTGAAGCGAAGTTCAAACTAAACGCTTCGCCGTCGGTTCCTTCGACGATCGGCGGCCACGACCGCAGCCCGTCACCGGCCGGAGGCTCTACTTTGACAACTTCGGCGCCAAGGTCCGCAAGCAGCATTCCGGCGAACGGCGCCGCTGCGATATGGCCGAATTCGAGCACCCGCATGCCATCCAGGGGTAGCTTCGCTCCTAAGTCGTTCATCGCGGCGACACACCAACCAGTCTCGGCGCAAGTCCGTCCAAACCCGCGCGCTCCTCGATCAGGCGCTTGTAGGCGACGATGCGGTGCATGCTGTTGAGCAGGAAGGCGCCGACGACCCGTCCCTGACGCAGGAACGCGGCGACGAAGCGGCGCTCGTCGAGTGCGCCTTCGACGACGTGCAGGTCATCGCCGGCGCGCGGGGCGCCGAGCATTTGCAACTTCCAATCGTATTGATCCGACCAGAAGAGCGGCACGCTCGCATAGGCGTGCGCCTCGTCCGGTGCCAAAAGCGTACGCGCCGCAGCTTCGCCTTGCGCGATGGCGTTATCCCAGTGCTCCGTGCGCATCGTCATCTCGAAAAGCGGATTGTTCCAGCGCGAAACGTCTCCCGCTGCGACGATACGTTCGACGCCCGCGACCGCGCACGTCGAATCGCACAGCACGCCGTCTTGGAGGGCGATTCCCGAGCTCGCAAGCCACTCGACCGCGGGTTCCGCGCCGATGCCTACGAGGACGAGGTCGGCGTCGATCGCGCGCTGGTCGGTGAGCGTGATGCGCTTCTTGTGGCCGATAGCTCCCACAGCCACGACGCCCACTCCCATCTCGCACCTCACGCCGTGCGAGCGGTGCAACTGGAGCGCGACGGCGCCGAGCGCCGGACCGAGTACGCGCTGCATCGGAAAGTCATCGATGTCGATCAACGTGACGCCGATGTCGCGCTTACGGAGCGTGGCGGCGACTTCGCAGCCGATGAAGCCGGCACCGACGATCGCGACGTGCGCGACGCCCCGGTCGAGGTGCTCGCGAATCGCCATGCAGTCCTCGATCGTGCGCAGCGTGTAGACGCCGGCATCGTCGAGACCACGTAACCGGCGGGGGCGGGCGCCCGTGGCAATGACGAGCCCATCGAAAGGCACGCGCTCGCCGCCCGCGAGTTCGATCTCGCGCAGCCTGATGTCCAGGCACCGCGCCTCGCGTCCCAAGCGCCAGTCGGCATCGAGCGCGGCATCGATGCGCAACGCGCAGCGCTCGACCGTAAAGTCGCCCGCGAGAAGTTGCTTGGAGAGTGGCGGGCGTTGGTACGGGTGCCGCGACTCGGCGCCGAGGATCGTGAGGCGGCCGGCATAGCCCTCCCGCCGCAACGCGTGCGCCGCGCTATGGCCCGCAAGCGACGCGCCGACCACCACGATGTTGTCGAGGGTAGCGGCCACGCTACCCTTCGATCACGATCGCTTGCGCCGGGCACAGGCGCGCCGCCTCTTCGACTTTCCGGCGCAGATCCTCCGACGGATGATCTTGCAGCAGCCTGAGCGTCCCGTCGTCGTGCACCTCGAATACTTCCGGTGCTGCGACCATGCAGAGGGCGTTGCCCACGCACATGGTCATGTCGACAGTGACGCGCATCAGACGCTTACGGGCTGCCGCTCGAGCACAGATTCCGGAAGATGCGTTGCCATTTCGAGCGTTGCTGCGGGACTGCCGTACAACTCGTTTCCTTCGGCCTTTTCCATGAGCGAAAGCACGCGGCGCGCGGTGACGACGCCGATGTCCGTGCGAATGTTCGTTTCGCGATAGCGCGCTTCACTCGGCAGCTTCTCGGGGAATTCGAGCATCTTCTGCTGCTCCACGAGCGCCCACTCATCGTCCGCCACGACCTCGGGAAATTCTTGCGCCATCCCTTGCACGAGCGTCATCGACGGATCGACCGGGAAGCGCATGCCGGCCTTTGCAATCATGATCCAATGCCACACCAAATGTTCGTCGTCGATCGGCGTGTCGGTGTGGCACAGAACGTAGCCCGTCTCTGCGTCGGTGCCGAGTTTTCCGGGCGGCGCGACGCGCAGTTGCACGCGCACGATGCCGGGGCTCAGCATGGCATGAGTATGGTCGCGATCGACGAGATCGAGATCGAACCAGCGCTTGTACGAGGGCGGGAGACGATAATTCGATACGTTGCGTGTCGTCATTACCATCGCGTTGCCGTCGATATTCTCTTCACGCAGTCCGACGGGGATTACCGAATTCTCGCGGTCGCCGATGTTGCCGTCGTGAAGCGGAAAGAAGTGCGTGATGTCGAGCAAGTTCTCGAGCAGCAAGCGTGAGTTCGCGCGCACGTAGATCGGCTCGGAGATGACGGCTTCATAACGCGGGTCCGCAAGCTCGGGAACGCGTGGCGGTCTCACACGCGACGATAATGCAGGATCGCCCGGCCACAGCCAAACCAGACCGTCTTGTTCGACGACTGGATAGGTGTACAGCCGCGCGGCCGGCGTGATCGCGACGTTGGGTTGGTTGGGCATTGCGACGCACACGCCTGTCGCATCGTAGCACCAGCCGTGATAGCCGCATTGCAGCGTCCCATTGTCGAGCAGCTTCCCTTTCCACAGCGGGAAGCGTTTGTGGCAGCAGCGGCCGTCGTACGCGACGGCCCGGCCTTCCTGCGTTCGCCACATGACGATCGGCCGGCCCGCGATGACCTTCTTCTCGAGATGATATTTGAAATTCCGCGTCAGGCCGGCGACGTACCAGGTGTTGCGAATCATGAGCTGCCCCCGCTGCAAAGTCTCACTATGTGGCTTGATGTGTGGGATACTGATACTATGGAATACTGATACTATAGGAAGGTCGAAAGAGCGTGTCAAGAAACGGCCGCACCGAGATACGCGTGACGGATCGCGTCGGAGCCGCGCAAATCCGCGGCGGCATTTGAGAGGCGCACTTCACCGTGGGAGAGTGCGTACGCCCAATCCGCAAGCTCGAGCGCGAGCATCGCGTTCTGCTCGACGAGCAGCACGGCCACGCCTTGCTCGCGCAAACCGGCGATGATGTCGAAGATGTGCTCGACGATGACGGGTGCGAGCCCGAGACTCGGTTCGTCGAGCAACAGCAGCCGTGGCTCGGCCATGAGTGCCCGGCCGATGGCGAGCATCTGCTGTTCGCCGCCGGAGAGCGTGCCCGCGAGTTGGCGCAGGCGCGGGCGCAGCGCCGGGAACACGTCGAGTATACGGTCGAGATGGTCGCGGTTGCCGCGCGCGTACGACCCGACGAGCAAATTCTCTCTGACCGTAAACCCCGGAAACACTTGCCGGCCCTCAGGACAGTGGACGACGCCCAGGCGTACGATTGCCGCCGGCGACATGCGCGCCGTCGGCGTCCCGTCGAAGGTGATCTCACCTCGCGACGGCCGAACGATGCCGGAGAGGGTTTTGAGCGTTGTCGATTTTCCCGCGCCGTTGGCGCCGAGCAGCGCCACGACGCTGCCGTCGGGCACGTCGAAGCTCACGTCACGCAGCGCTTGCACCGCACCGTAGGCCGCACACAGGTTGCGCACCGTCAGCATACGCCGGCCCCTTCGAGGTTCTGCTGGCGACCCGTGCCGAGGTAGCACCGAATCACTTCGGGATCGTCATGGACTTGGGCCGGCGATCCCTCGGCGATCTTGCGGCCAAAATTGAGCACGGTGACGCGCTCGGCGATCTTCATGACGAGTTCGAGGTGATGCTCGACCATCAGGACGGCACACCGCTTACCCGCCTCGACGATGCAGTCGATGAGCCGCGGCGCTTCATCGCTCGTGATGCCGGCGAACGGTTCGTCGAGTAAGAGCAATTTCGGCTCGGAAACCATCGCGCGCGCGACGTCGAGCAATTTTTGATGGCCGTACGGCAAACTCGTCGGCGACGCATCGCGCACGTGCGCGAGATCCAAGCGTTCGAGCAACGCGCCGGCGCGTTGGCGGTCGAGGTGCGCCGACCGCGACGCGTTGAGGCCGACCATGACGTTTTCGATCACGGAGAGGCTGCCGAAGAGTTCGGCACGTTGAAAGCTGCGCGCGACGCCGTGCCCGATGACGTCGTGCGGTCGCAAGCGGAAGAGTTCGACGCCGTCGAGCGTAGCGGTACCGGCGGTCACGGGGCTCACGCGCGTCAGCGCGTTGATGAGCGTCGTTTTGCCGGCACCGTTGGGGCCGACCAGCAAGAACACGCCGCGCTCGGGGACTTCGAGGTCGAGCGTATCGACGGCGACGAGCCCGCCGAAGCGCACGACGACGCGACGGACGCTTAGCATGGCGCTCTTCGGCGGCCCGCACGCAAGCGAACGAGCACCTCGCGTAAGCCGTTCGGAACGAACAGCGCGGTGATAACGATGACGGCACCGAGTATCGTGAGCGACAAACCGCTCACGGTGGACGCGGCTTGCTGGACGCTAAACACGATAAGCGCGCCGCCGACTGCGCCCGGCAAAGAGCCCATGCCGCCGATCACGACCATGGCAAAGAACAGCAACGCGAGCTCGATACCGAAATCACCCGGTGCGATGAATCCATTGAGAAAAGCGTAAAGAGCGCCTGCGACCCCGGTGAGAAAAGCGCTGCACAAAAAGGCGACGACTTTGGTGCGGGCGACCGGAACGCCCATCGCCGCGGCCGCGATCTCGGAATCTTTGACCGCCGCGAACGAGCGGCCCAGGCGCGTGTGCGTGAGTCTCCAGATGAGAATCGTCACGGCCGATAGCGCGATCAGCGCGACGTAATACATGCGAATCGGCGTCGCGACGTTGATACCGAGCAGCACTGCACGGCGCAAGTGCAGGCCCTGATCGCCGCCCGTGAGCGCATCCCATTTGAGCGCGATCTGATCGACCGCGATGCCGTAGCCGAACGTCACGATGCCGAGGTAATGGCCGCGCAAACGTGCGGCGGGAAAACCGAGCACGAGGCTCGCGACCGCAGCGACCATGCCCCCGGCAAACATCGCGGCAAGCATCCCGGTACCGGTGCGAACGTTCAGGATCGCTGCCGTATAGGCACCGACGGCGAAGAAGCCGCTTTGCCCGAGCGATATCTGGCCCGTGCGGCCCATGAGCAAGTCGAGGCTGATCGCCACGATTGCGTAGACGAAGAATTCGGCGATGACGAAGAGCCAATACACCTGGCCATTGAGGCGTTGCAACACCAGCGGCAGCAGCGCGGCAAGCGCGACGAGCGCAACGCCTGCCAATGGAAGCGCGCGTAGCGATGGGATCGAGCGCGGCCGCCCGCGTGTGCTCGCACGAGCCGGTGCAGGTGTCATGCCTATGCTTTCTGCGGCGTCGTACGGCCGAAGAGTCCGTCGGGCTTGACGTAGAGCAGCGCGAGCAGCAGTGCGAAGACGATGGTGAGGCTGAGTTCGGGCGCGAGGTAGGCGTCGATGAGATTATTGATGACGCCCAGGAGCAAGCCGCCGACGACGGCGCCGACGAGCGACCCGAAGCCACCCAAGATCGCGGCGACGAAGCCGTACACGATGATGGTATCCATCATGTTCGGCGTGACCGACGTGACGGGTGCAGCCAGGAGCGCCGCGACGGCACCCAACAGCACGCCGATACCCCACGCGAGCGACAACACGCCGCCGACCGGGATGCCCATGAGTCGCGCCGCGTACGCGTTCTGCGTGATCGCCCGCATTGCGGTGCCGAGCTTCGTTCGATTGAAGAGCGTAGCGAGCGCGAGGCCCAGCACGATGAGCAAGCCGAGCGCGAGCATGTCCTGCGGGCGCACCACGATCGTGCCGAGCACGAGCGGCGCCATCGTCAGCACCGGCACGAGCGAACGCGGGTTGTAGCCGAACACGAGACCGACGATGCCTTCGAGAAACATGAACAAGCCCAGCGTGACCACGACTTGGGTCAGTGCGGACGCTTCGATCAAGCGGTGCAACAGCAGCGTCTGGACGACCACGCCGAGCACGAACGCAAACGCGAGCGCGCCGACGAATGCGACCGCGTACGGGACCTGCAAGTTATTGAGCATCGCCCAGGCGATGTAGGTCGCGGCCATGCCCATCGCGCCTTGCGCGAAGTTCACGACGTAGCTGGCATTGTAGATGACGACTAAGCCGAGCGCGGCGAGCGCGTAGAGACTTCCTTGAGCGAGTCCCGCGACGACGATCTGCAGAATGAAGTCGAGATGCACGGTGCGGCCGACGGCTACTTCGAGGCGAGTCCGTCGAAAGGTTTATCGGGCAGCACGGTCCAGTGGTCGCCCTGCGCTTGCCACATGATCTGACAGCAAATCCCGTCATGGGCCTCGGCCGAATACGTTAGGCCGCCGCCGATGGTTTGAAAGTTTTTCAGTTTGTCGAGCTGCGCCACGAACTTCTCGCGGGTGATCGGTCCGCTGATTCCGCGTAAGCCGGCTACGGCAACTTCGCCGGAGAGCCAGCCCCAGGCGGCGTACACTTCGGCAGCGTGGCCGGGCGCGTACTGCTTCATCGCCTTACTGAACGCGACCCAGCGCGGGTCGCTGCTGCCGGGCGCCGGAAGAAACGCGCTGCAGTACGTGCCATCTATCGAGGCGATGGACTTAAAGATTCCGCTGTAGCCGCACGCCGACGACGTAAGAACGCGCGTCGGGTGATAGTCGAGGTTCGCCATCTGGTTGAGAATCTGCGCCGCGGGCGTCGCGATTGCGGCAAAGATCACGACTTTGATGTTGGCGGACTTGAGCTTGATCACGTCGCTGCTGAAGTCGACTTGCGACGGGACGTAGGGGATCGTCATGTCGGCCGGCCGGCCGAGTTCGCTCAGTATGCCGTCGCGAATGGGTTTTCCAAACGCGTCGTCCTGGTAGATGATGCCGACCGAATCTTTGGCGAAGTGCCGCTTCACGAACGCACCCAGCGTTTTGCCGTCGGTGCTATAGAGCGGCCAAGATGGGAAGATAAATTTGCGCGTCGGGTGGTAGAAAATCGGACTGCCGGTTGCCATCGCGACGAGCGGAACGCCGCTGTCGTTGAGCGACTCGTACACCGAACCATTGGTCGGCGTGCCGACGCTGCCGACGATGGCGAATACGTGGTTGTCGTACACCAGCTTCTTGACCAGCGCCGTCGTTTGAGCGGGCTGATAGCCGTCGTCATAGCTGATGAGTTGGAGTTTCTTGCCGGCAATGCCACCGCGGGCATTCGTGTAGTCGAAATATGCCTGCAGTCCCCACTTCGCTTCGCCCGTCGGGGCGTTAGGCCCCGACTGCGCGGCGGTCTGCCCAAAGACGATCGTATCGCCCGTGACCTCCGCGCCCGGGGCGCTTTGAACGGTTTACCCTACCGTGCTCTGCACTGGCAGTGCGATCGCAAGCGCGCTGAGGCAGGCGATCGAAACGACTCGGCGGACAAACATTCGTCAACCTCCGGAGCGCCAAGTCCCACTATATGAGACGAGTTTCGTCACGTGAGTATACCACCTTCAAGCGACCGCGTCGCAAGAGGGATTACCACCTAGCTGTTAGCCGCCGATATAGCCGTCTCGCGTTTGCGGGAATTTACGGCCGAGAATACGGCTTGCGATCTGCGTGCGTAGGACCTGCGCGGTGCCGCCGGAGATCGTAAACATGCGCGCATCGCGCACCATGCGCTCGAGTGGGCGAGCGCGCGAATATCCGGCGGAGCCGAAAATTTGCAAGGCGTTGTTGGTGACGCGAATGGCGGTGTCGGCCGCCAGGACTTTGGCGCGGGCGGCGGCGAGCATATCCGGAAATAACCCGTCGCCGTGGCCGCTGGCCGCCGCCCGGTGCACGAGCGCCTGCGCCGCTGCCAGTTCGATCGACATGTCGGCGAGCATCCATTGCAGGCCTTGAAACTCGCAGATCGGCCGGCCGAACTGATGACGTTCTTTGGCGTAGGCGACGGCCAGATCGTACGCGCCCTCGGCAATCCCGAGCGCGACGGCGGCCGCGCCGACGCGCTGGGCATTGTACGCCTCCATGAGCCGAGCGAAGCCTCGCAGCGGTTCGCCGGGCGGCACGAGCAGCATGCTCGCCGGCACTTCGAGATCTTCGAAGAACACTTCGGCTTCGGGGATGCCGCGAATGCCCATGGCCTGTTCGCGCCGCCCGATCCGCAGGCCCGGCGCGTCGCCGGGAGCGCTGCGTACGACGATAAAGCCGCCGATGCCGTGGTACGTTGCTCGCTCGTCGTACACCCGCGCGAAGATGAGGTGCAGCTTCGAGACGCCGCCGCCGGTGATCCAGTGCTTGCTGCCGTTGATGACATAGACCTCGCCGCGTTTGTCGGCGCGCGTCGTCATGTCGGTTGCGGCGCTGCCGGCCTGCGGCTCGGTGATGCAGATCGCGGGTTTGTCGCCGCCTAGAACGAGTTCGGCCGCCAGCTTCTTCTGCGGCGCCGAACCGTAGGCCATGATCGCGCCGATGGCGCCCATGTTCGACTCGACGGCGATGCGGCCGGTGGCACCGCAGACCTTCGAAAGCTCTTCAATGACGATAACGGCGTCGAGATAGCTCGCGCCGAGACCGCCGTACTCGCGCGGAATCGTCATGCCCATCAAACCGGCCCCGCGTAAGGCGTCGATACTGAGCCACGGGTACTCCTCGGTAAGGTCGACATCGGCGGCGAACGGCGCGACGCGTTCCGCCACGGATCGGGCTCGCACGAGCCATTCCATTGGTGCGGCGACGGTATTCATGGGTCTGTGTTGTTTTGAAATTACGCGGGTTCCCGCTGCGCCGCGACGCGTGTCGGAATCGAGCCGCAGGGTGAGACTTTCCGTCGGGAAAGGGACTTCGCAGCGTTTCGGCAGCAAGTATTTTGGTATGCCTGAGCATCCTGTCGCCGACGTGCAGTCACTGGTGGTCGAGCGCGAGGATGCAGTCCTTCGCGTGACGCTCAACCGGCCGGCGCGCGCGAACGCGCTCGACCGCGCGACGATCGACGCGTTCTCGGCCGTACTCGAACGACGTTCGCTCTTCGACGGCATCCGCGCGCTCGTCATCCGCGGCGAAGGTCGCAACTTCTGCGGGGGATTCGATCTCTCGGACATCGCGTCGCTCTCCGACGGCGACATCGTGCTGCGTTTTCTGCAGATCGAGTCGTTGCTGCAGCGCCTCTATCACGCTCCCTATCTCACCATCGCCTGCGCGCAAGGGAACGCCATCGGCGCAGGCGCCGACATTTTCGCTGCGTGCGACTACCGCCTTGCGGCGGCCGGAGCGCGCTTTCGCATGCCCGGCTGGCAATTCGGAATCGCCCTCGGTACGCGACGGCTTTGCGATCGCGTCGGGCCGAGGATCGCTCGCGACCTCTTGACCACGAGTCGCACGCTGACGGCCGACGCCGCGCTGCAGTGTTCGTTCGCGACGCGTGTGGTCGAGCCGGAGTCGTGGTCGCCTCTCGTCGAGACGATCGTCCACGATTCCCAGAAGATCACAAGCGATACGCTGATGGGTCTCCATGTCCTTACGGTTCCCGATCATCGCGACGCAGATATGGCGGCGCTCGTCGCAAGCGCGCTGCGGCCGCCGGGGCTCAAAAGGCGACTGCTTGCCTACATTGCGAACGCTGGGCCCTCAGCGCCGCCGAACCCGCAGACGTAATCCGGCGCGATCGGCCGCCGGGTTATTGCAGGGAGACGAGTCTCCGGTTCGCGGCCGAGGCGACCTCGGGCTCGTCGCTCGCCGTCGCCCGCCGATATTCTGCACGCGCGAGATCCCGCTTGCCTTGATCGAGATAGGTCGCGCCCAAGAGGTAGTGAAGCCGGCCGTCGCTCGGGGCGACGCTGAGGCCCTTGAGGAACGCCGCTTCGGCAAGCGCGTAGAGGTGATGCTGCTCGTAGTCGTAGCCGAGATTCACATAGGCGTCGCGCGTGAGCGGATCGACGCCGATCGCGAGCAGATACGATGCGACCGCGCTGTCCCACCGACCGGCGATGTCCTCGAGGTAGCCGATGTCGACGAGCGCTTCGGCACCGTCGGGTCGCACCCGCGTCGCGCGTTCGAACTGTCGCCGGGCGTCGTCGTAGCGTCCCTGCGCGACGTACGCGTCGCCGAGATTGACGAGCGATGGGTAGTTGTTGGGCTCGTCGGCCAGACACCGGCGAAGCACCGCGATTGCATCGCCGACGCGATCGCCGTCGAGGTAGGCACTCCCGAGTTCGGCTAAGGTCGCGCAAGCGCGCGGTCCAAGCGCGAGCGATCGCTCGAGATAGCGGACGGCGAGGTCGCGCCGGCGTTCGGCGCGGTACACGGTACCGAGCGCGTATTGCGCGGCGGCATCCATAGGCGCGGCGTCGGCCGCGTGACGGATGCTCGCCTCGAACGTTTCGAGATCGCCCGCGCGCCGGTGAAGTTCGACGAGGTGCCCGTACGCGGCGGTGTCCGGCAGGCTCAGCGCGAACTGCTCGATTGCCTCGGCGACGCGATCGCGCGCCGCGTAGATGCCGCCGAGGCGGTTGTGCGTCTCGCGATCGCGAGGCGCGAAGCGCAGGATGGCGCGGTACGTTCGCTCCGCAGCGGCGAGATCGGGCTGACGGTAGTAGAGGTCGCCGAGATAGCGCGCCGGCTCGAGATCGTTGGGATGCGCGGCAACGTACGTTGCGAGGTCGCGCACGGCGCGCGCCAGATCGCCTGCGGCGACGGTCTTGCGCGCTCGCGCGACCGCCGCGACCGGGTCGGTCGCGAAGGCGTCCGCGCGCTTGACGTCGCCCGGATTTGCGTGGTCGACCTGCGCCGGAGCCGCACGGCCGAGGGTGACGGCGGCGGCGAGGGTGAGTACGGCGGTTCGGACGACGAACGGCGCGCGACGCATCGTGCTATCCATCTTCGGCGCCGCCGCACCCGGCCCCGCCGCTGCGGCACCGCCTAGGAGTGCGTCATCTCCTTGGGCACCACGAATGCGTCGAAGTCGGCGGCGCTGACGTAGCCGAGCGCCAGCGCCGCATCCTTGAGGGTCGACTTGTCCTTATGCGCCTTCTTGGCGATTTCGGCCGCTTTGTCGTAGCCGATCTTCGGCGCGAGCGCCGTAACTGTCATCAGCGAGTCCGCGAGGTACTTCGCGATGATCTCTTCGTTTGCAAGCAAACCTTCGATGCAGTGCACGCGAAACATCGTGCACGCGTCGCGCAGCAGCGTCGTCGAGTGCAAGAAGTTGTAGATCATGACCGGGTTGAACACATTGAGTTCGAAGTTTCCCTGCGACGCACCGAACGAAATCGCGGCGTCGTTCCCGTACACTTGCACGACGACCATGGTCACGGCCTCGCACTGCGTCGGATTGACTTTGCCCGGCATGATCGAGCTTCCGGGTTCGTTTTCGGGAAGGCTGAGTTCGCCGATGCCCGCGCGCGGACCCGAGCCCAACCACCGCACGTCGTTGGCGATCTTCATGAGCGCCGCGCCGAGCTGCTTGAGCGCGCCCGATGCGAAGACGAAGTCGTCGTGCGACGCAAGCGCCGCAAACTTATTGGGATGCGAGCGGAACGGCAGGCCCGTGAGTTCGGCGATCTTTTTCGCGGCACGCTCGGCGAACTCGGGATGGGCGTTGAGCCCGGTGCCGACGGCGGTTCCGCCGATTGCCAAATCGTAGATGTGGTCGGCGGCCTCGCGCACCGCCACGAGCGCCCGGTCGAGCTGGCTGACGTAGCCCGAAAATTCTTGGCCCAGCGTCAAGGGCGTCGCATCTTGGAGGTGCGTGCGGCCCACCTTCACGATGTCCGCCCACTGCTTGGATTTCGCCGCGAGCGCGTCGCGCAGTTTCTCGACCGCCGGCAGCAGATCGACGACCGCTTCGGCGGCCGCCATGTGCATCGCAGTCGGAAACGTATCGTTGGACGACTGCGACATGTTGACGTGGTCGTTCGGATGCACGGGCTTCTTCGCGCCCATCTCTCCGCCCGCGAGTTCGATCGCGCGGTTGGAAAGCACCTCGTTGACGTTCATGTTCGTCTGCGTGCCCGAACCCGTCTGCCAGACGCGCAGCGGGAAGTGCTCGTCGAGCTTGCCCGCGACCACTTCGTCTGCGGCGCGAACGATCAGATCGGTCTTCTCCCGATCGAGTTTGCCGAGATCGTTATTGACCAGGGCGGACGCTTTCTTGAGCGTCGCCATCGCCTTGACGACCTGGCGCGGCATGACGTCGCGCGGCGTCACGCCGTCGCCGATGTCGAAGTTGACGAGCGAACGCGCGGCCTGCGCGCCGTAGTAGCGATTGGACGGGACTTGCACCGCGCCCATTGAGTCGGTTTCGGTCCGCGTCGCGGTCCCGTTTGCGAGCGTTGACATAGCCTGGGCTCGTTCGCCTCGACGCGCGCGAACTCTGCCTCGAGGAAGTCGCAACTGTGACAGGCGCATTCCAGGGCTCGCCGGGCGCCGCGCGTATGATTCGCGGATGCGTCCGCAAGCGTGGTTTCCTCCAACGGCCGTTACCGTCGCCGTGGCCTGCGCGCTCGCCGCCGGGTTCCCGTCGCCCGTCGCGGCGGCCAAACCGGCCAAGCCCGCGCCTACCGCCAGCCCCGCGCCGGCTGCGACCGCACGCGCGAGTGCAAAACCGTCCGTAACGCCGACGCCGAGCGTGCAGGCGCGCGCGCGCGCCGCGTACGACGGCATCGTCCACGGCACGTTCGACCGCTCGCAGCTCTCGCCCGCTCTGAGCGCGGAACTTACGGCAATGCAACTCGACGGCTACGCGCGCGTGCTCGGTCCCTTCGGCGCACCGCAAAGCTTCGCGCTCGCCGATATGCACGACGACCGCGGCACGACGACGTACGACTACGTCGTCCGCTATGCCGAGGGCAGGGTCTCTTTCACGTTCGGCATAGACGACGTCAGCCAAAAAATCTCCAAGATGTACGTTCGGCCTAACTGATCGCAGCTGCATGGATGCGGTCTTCGGAACGTATACGCGTGAGGAACTCGACGCGCAATACGACACGAGCAAACAGCTGGCCGGCGGCGACGTCGCGCCGTACTTCGCTCGCTTCGCAGCGGAAAGCGCGTTGGCGCGAGCGGCGTACGCGCACGACGCGGACGTACGCTACGGCGCTCACCCGCGCGAAACGTTGGACATGTTTCCGGCGCGAGCGCCGGGCGCGCCGCTCTTCATGTGGGTGCACGGCGGCTATTGGCGCCGGCTCTCCAAGAACGAGTCTTCGTTCGTCGCACCGCCCATCGTCGAGGCGGGCGGTGCCGTTGCGGTCGTCAACTATCCCCTCGCACCCGAGGCCTCGCTCGACGAGATCGTCGCCGCCGTGCGGCGCGCATTCGCTTTCGTGCGCGAGCGCGCGACGACGTACGGCGCCGATCCCGCGCGTACGTTCGTCGGCGGTCACTCGGTCGGAGCGCAACTCGCAGCGGCAATCGCCGCGACCTATGAAACGCGCGGGCTCGTAACGGTGAGCGGCCTCTACGATCTCGAGCCGCTCCGGCACACGCACATCAATACTTGGATCGCGATGGACGCGGCGTGCGCGTTGCGCAACGGACCCATCGGGCTGCCGCCCCGGCGCCCGGGGCCGCTCGTCGCCGCGGTCGGCGGCAAAGAGCAAGCCGAGTTTCACCGTCAACAACGTGACTACATCGCGGCGTGGCGGGCCTGGGGCGGCGACGCGCACCAGGTCGACGCACCCCAACACGACCATTTCTCGCTTCCGCTCGAACTCGCACAGGCGCGCAGCCCGCTCGCCACCGCGGTGCGTGCGCTGCTCGCAGCCCTGTAGCGTTGCTGACGCGGCGCCTGTCTCAGCGCGCCGCGGCGGTCGCCATGACGTATGCGGAGTCGATAAGGTCCGCGAACTTCGTCTCGACGACGCGACGCTTGACCTTCATCGTCGGCGAAAGGTCGCCGTCTTCGATCGTGAGGTCGCGCGGCAGAAGCGCGATGCGGCGCACCGCCTCGAAGCTCGCAAGACCGGCCGAATTGGCGACGACTTCTTTCTGCAAGAACGCATGCACGTCGGCTCGCAACGCGATCGCCTCGGTCGGAACGCCGGCGGAGATGCCGAACTCCTCGCGCACGAGTTCCCAGTTCGGCACCACGAGCGCGATCGGATGCGGGCGGCCGTCACCCAGCACGAAGCACTGAGCGACGTAGATCGAGCGTTTGAGCGCAGCCTCCACGCGCGCCGGCGCGACGTATTTGCCGGCGGACGTCTTGATCAATTCTTTTTTGCGATCGGTAATGTAGAGATAGCCGTCGCGATCGTAAGTGCCGATGTCGCCGGTTTGGAAGTATCCGTCGTCCGTGAACGGCCGTTCGTTTGGAAGATTGTAGTAACCGAGCATCACGTTGGGACCCTTGACCAGAATCTCGCCGTCGGTCGCGATCTTCACATCGATGCCCGCAATCGGTTTGCCGACCGAACCGTACCGAATGGCATCGACCGGCGAGCCCGAGACGATGGGCGATGTCTCGGTCAACCCGTAGCCTTCGGCCACCGGCAACCCCATCGCAGCGAAAGTCAGCGCGATGTCGCGATGAAGCGGCGCGCTGCCCGATGCGAAGAATTCTAAACGGTCCAGGCCGATCGCGTGCTTAATTTTGCCAAGCACGAGCCGCTGCGCGATCGCGAACTGCAGGCCGAGCAGGCCGCCGGCTTTGCCCCCGTCCTGCGTCGCCGCGAGGTAGTCGCGCCCGACGTGCAGTGCCCACGGCACGAGCTTCGCCTTGACCCCACCTTCGGCTAAGGATTTTCCGTGGATGCGCGCGAGAACGCGTTCGAAAATGCGCGGCACGAGGGCCATGCAGCGCGGTCGCGCCGTCTTGAGATCCTCCAGGAAATGGTCGGGACGCGTGATCGAAAGCTCGGCACGCAATTTGGTAAACGTATTGACCAACGTGTGCTCGTAGATGTGCGCGAACGGCAGCACCGAGAGCACCGGCTGCGGAGCGGCGCGCATGCCGGCCGGGAGCAGCGCCACGGCGGCCTCGGCGTTCGAGACGAGGTTGCGGTGGGACAGCATGACGCCCTTGGAATTCCCGGTGGTGCCTGAGGTGTAAATGAGGACGGCAAGGTCGTCCGGCCGAGTCGCCTGCGTGAACGACGAGAGCGCTCCGGGGTTCGCGGCTGCTGCCGCGGCGCCGGCGGCTTCGAAGCTCGCGAGTGCGTCGAGGCCGTCGCCCGTAAAGTGCACGAAGCGCGGAGGATTCGTGAGCCCCGTGCTCAGTCGCGTCGCATCGGCGGACGTTTCCACAAAACAAAGTTTCGCGCCCGAGTCCCGCAGGATGTAATCGATCTGATCGGGCGCGAGCGTCGCGAAAATCGGCACCACGACGCAACCCCCGAACAAGATGCCGAAGTCCGCGACGAGCCAGTTCACACTGTTGTTCGCCACGATTGCGACGCGATCGCCCGCGCCGATGCCGCTCTGCGCGAGTGCATGCGCGACGGCCGTCGTCCGCTCGAGCATTCGGGCCGAGGACGTGTACGTCCAGGCGGGCGCGCCAAGGCGCTCGGCGAACGCGCGCGGGCGGGGCGGACCGCCGAGAGCCTCGGCTAGATACTGAGGGAGCGTCTGCACCCAGCCTCGCTACGTCCCCATACACAATGTTCCTATCCTTAATGAACATCCTTGAAAAGTCGCCCCTCTGCGTCCGAAATGGACGGTATCGGAACGTTACCTGGGGCGCCCGACCCGTTCGTGCGGCGAGCCAAGTAAAGCGTTACGGAACTAACGAAGCGTCGCGGCCGGTCGTGCAGCAAAGGTGCCTCCGACCGGCATCGCATACTTTCAGTCCTGTAAATAATCGGGAGGCATCATGCTCGAGACGCCCGTCCGTTCCGATTCGCTCGTCAGCGCGCAGATTCACGACGGAATAAAGATCCTTACGATCGGCAACCCGCCCGTCAACGCGCTGTCGTTTGCGGTGTGCGCGGCGTTGCTGGCCGAACTCGAAGCCGCCGAGGCCGACGTGTCGGTGGCCGGCGTCGTGATCGCCGGTTCGAACGGCGTCTTCAGCGGCGGGGCCGACATCGGCGACTTCCTCAAGCCGCCCGCTCCCGGCTCCAAAACGGTACGCGACCTGTGCGCGGCGATCGAGCGCAGCGGCAAAACCTATGTCGCCGCTATCGACGGCAATGCGCTGGGCGGCGGGCTCGAAACTGCGCTCGCGTGCGACTATCGCATCGCGACGGCGAGCGCGAAAGTCGGCCTGCCGGAAATCCTCTTAGGGATCATTCCAGGCGCCGGCGGCACGCAGCGTCTGCCGCGTCTGCTCGCGACGAAGAACCCTCATAACGGCGGACTCGCGGGCGTGCAAATGGCGCTCGATATGATGCTCAAGGGCGAAAGTAAAGCGGCCAAACCGGCCAAAGGCATGGGCATTCTCGACGAGGTCGTCGAGACGGGCTCCGTGGTCGAGCGTGCGGTCGCCGTCGCCAAGGAGAAAGCCGGGACCAAGCACCGCATCTCCGAACTGAAGTTCGTCGTCGTTCCGCCGCTGACGGCGCTCGCGCACGGCATGGTCCCGCCCGAAGAGAAGGGCGGTTATGCAGCGCACAAACTCATCGACGCAGTTGAGGCCGCCTCGCAGCTGGATTTCAAATTCGGTATCGCGCGCGAAGCACGGCTCTTCGACGAACTCGTGCAAGGCCCGCAAGCGCAATCGGCGATCCACCTCTTCTTCGCCGAACGCGAACTCGCTAAGATTCCCGGTCTCGCCAAAGGCGAGCTCAAAGAGATAAAGAGCGCGGCGATCGTCGGCGCGGGCACCATGGGCACCGGCATCGCGATGGTCTTTGCAAACGCGGGCATCCCGGTCCAAGTGATCGACGTCAATCCCGAGCAGGCCGAGCGCGGCCGCAAAAACGTGGCGGACACGTACGAGGGACGCGTCAAGAAGGGCAAGATGGCGCCCGATAAGGCCAAAGCGCTCGTCGAGAGCGTGACCTTCGTCGGCGACTACGCGGCGATCGCCGAAGCCGACGTCGTGGTCGAAGCGGTCTTCGAATCGATGGCCGTCAAAAAAGACGTTTTTGCGGCGCTCGACAAGGCTCTCAAGCGCGAAGCGATCCTCGCGACGAACACCTCGACCCTCGATATCGACGAGATCGCAGCTTCCACGACGCGTCCCGAGCAGGTGATCGGCCTGCACTTCTTCGCACCGGCTAACGTCATGCAGCTGCTCGAGGTCGTGCGCGGCAAGAAGACCGCGGACGCTACGATCGCGACAGCGATGGCGCTCGCGAAGAGACTGAAAAAGAAAGGCGTCCTGTCCGGGAACGCATTCGGCTTCATCGGCAATCGGATGCTCTTCGACTACATTCGCGAGGCGACGTTTTTGCTCGAAGAGGGCGCGACGCCGAGCCAAGTCGACGAGGCGATCCGCAACTTCGGCTTCCCGATGGGACCGTTCGCGATGAGCGATCTTTCGGGCATCGACGTGTTCTACAAGATTAGTCAAGAAGCGCCCAAGAGCGAGCACCGTCAGAGCGAAATCGCGACTCGGCTGTACGAGAAAGGCCGTTACGGGCAGAAGACCGGGTCCGGCTTCTTCAGCTACGCTGTGGACGAACGCAAGCCCGTGCGCGACCCCGAAACCGAAGCGATCGTCGTCGCAGAATCCGAGCGGCTCGGCATCGCGCGCCGCACCGATATCACCGAAGGCGAAATCATCGACCGCTGCATGTACGCGCTCATCAACCAGGGCGCACAGCTGCTCGGTGACGGCATCGCCCTGCGTCCCGGCGACGAGGACATCGTGTGGATCTACGGTTATGGTTTCCCGTGGTTCCACGGCGGTCCGATGTGGCTGGCCGACACGATCGGTCCCAAGAAGGTTTACGACCGAATCCTTGAGTGGCAACGAACGCTCGGCAAGCATTGGCAGCCGGCACCCCACCTAAAAGAAATCGCGGAGAAGAACGGCTCGTTCGCGCCGCGGCCCAACATCGGAGCAACTAACTGAAGTGGCAACCGAAGCAGTGATCGTCAGCGGCGCGCGCACACCGATCGGGAAGGCGTTCCGCGGCGCATTCAACATGACGCACGGCGCAACCATGGCCGGTCATACGATCAAGCACGCCGTCGAGCGGGCCGGCGTGAATCCGCACGATATCGAAGATACCGTGATCGGCGTCGGCATGCCCGAGGGGGCGACGGGCCACAACCTCGCGCGCAACGCAGCCATTCGCGCTGGCCTGCCGATCAGCGTTGCCGGCACGACGATCACACGCTATTGCGCGTCGGGCTTGCAGGCGATTTCGACTGCGGCGCAACGCATCGTCGTCGACGGCGCGCCGGTCATGGTCGCCGGCGGCGCCGAGTCGATCAGTCTCGTACAGAGCGCAACGAACATCAAGTTCTTTACCGAAGAGTGGCTGCTGCGTCACGAGGCCGATCTCTTCATGCCGATGATCGAAACCGCCGACCTCGTCGCTCGCCGCTACAACGTCTCGCGCGAGGCGCAGGATGAGTATGCGCTGCAATCGCAGCAGCGCACCGCCGCAGCGCAGCACGCCGGCCGCTTCGATGCCGAAATCGTCGCACTGCCCGCCTACAAATTCGAAGAAGATAAGGCGACGGGCGACGTGCGCGAGTCGATGTTCACGCTTACCAAGGATGAAGGCAATCGCGAAGAGACGACGCTCGAAGGGCTCGCGAAGCTCAAGAGCGCGAGCTTTTCCAATCCCAAGTCGTCGATCACGGCCGGAAACGCGTCGCAGCTTTCCGACGGTGCCGCGGCGCTCGTGCTCGCGAGCTACGACTACGCGCAAAAGAACGATCTCGCGGCGCTCGCGTACTATCGCGGGATGGCGGTCGCCGGACTCAAGCCCGACGAGATGGGCATCGGCCCGGTCTACGCCGTGCCGAAGTTGCTCGAACGCAACGGTCTGACGGTCGACGACATCGATCTGTGGGAGCTCAACGAAGCCTTTGCCGTACAGACGCTGTACTGCCGCGACCAGCTCCACATCGACAACGAGAAGTTCAACGTCGACGGCGGTGCGATTTCGGTCGGCCATCCGTACGGAATGAGCGGCGCGCGCCTCGCGCTTCACGGCATCATCGAGGGCCGCCGCCGTAAGGCGAAGTGGCTGGTCGTCACGATGTGCATCGGCGGCGGCATGGGAGCCGCCGGACTCTTCGAACTCATCAACGACTAAAGGCGCACGCGCCTTTCCTTGTCGGCCCAATTGCGGGCGTGATAAGGTCGGCGTGAGGTTTGCATGGAGATCGCACTGCTCATCGCCATCCCCGAAATCAAACCCGCAATGGAGCAGATCCGCGGGCAGTGGGCTCACGACTCGAAAACGCGGCTGGACGAAATCGGCCCGTATTTTGCCTTTGGTGCGCGGCTCGTACTCGTGATCGACCGGCCGCGCGCGACGCTCTTTGCGTACGACGATCCGGCAACAGCGCAGGAACACGTCGCCCCCCGCCTGCCGCATTTCGCCCGCTCCCCCGACCTGCACATCGACTCGAGCGCGCTCTTCCGGAACTTTGCGTAAGACGCCGGTGCCGCTCCCGCCGACGCCCTCCCACGTATGGTTGCCGTTCACGCAAATGGCGGAGTTCGATGCGTCCGAGCGGACGTTCGTTTCCGGTACGGGCACGCGGCTGACCGACGCGCGCGGACGCACGGTCTTCGATGCGATTTCTTCCGTCTGGCTGACCGTACACGGCCACGGACATCCGGCAATCGTCGATGCGATCGCACGTCAAGCGGCCCGGCTCGATCACGCAACCGCGCTCGGCGCGACCAATCCCGTCGCCGAAGAACTCGCCGCGCGGCTCGCTGCGGCGACGGGCCTCGACTACGCGTTCTTCGCAAGCGACGGCGCGAGCGCGATCGAAGCGGCACTCAAGATGGCGCTGCAATATTGGCGCCGCGCGGGTGAACCGAAGCGCACGACGTTCGCACACCTGCGCGCGAGTTACCACGGCGATACCGCCGCGGCGATGAGCGTCTCCGACATCGCGCTCTTCAAGCGCGAGTTCGCGGCGGTGTGCTTCGAAACGGTGTCGGGTCCCGCCCTCGCGCCGCTCCTGGAGCGCGACGACGTCGCCGCGGTGATCGTCGAGCCGCTCGTGCAGGCTGCGGCCGGCATGCAGCTCGTGCCTTCCGACGCATATGCGCCGTTACGGGCGCCGCACGCGCCGCTCCTCATCATCGACGAAATCGCGACGGGATTCGGCCGCACCGGCACGCTGTTTGCATCGCAGCAACTCGGCCTTGCGCCGGACCTGCTCTGCGTCGGCAAAAGCCTTACCGGCGGGACACTGGCGCTCTCGGCAACGCTTGCGGCGGCGCGCATCTACGATGCCTTTCTGGGCCGCACGAGCGACCTGCGCCACTTCTTCCACGGTCACTCGTACGCGGCCAATCCGATCGCATGCGCCGCGGCGCTCGCCGCGCTCGACCTCTTCGCAACCGAAGACACCCTCGCACACGTGGCGCGCCTGGACGCACGCTTGCACGACATCCTCGCGCCGCTAGGGTCCCATCCGCGCGTGCGCGATATCCGGCGCGCGGGCCTCATGTGCGGCATCGAACTCCTGGCACCGCCCGGCTGGAACGCGCCGGCACCGTACGGCCGCTACGTCGCGGACGAGCTCTACGCGCGCGGACATTTTACCCGGCCGATCGGCGAGACTATCCAACTCGTGCCGCCGCTCTCATCGCGTGCCGACGAGCTCGAATCGTTCGTGACCGAACTTTCTGCGGTTCTGGCCGCATGAGCTACCTCGATGGGGTGCGTCGTACGCTCGACGATCTGGCGGAGCGATCGCTGCGCCGCTACGTGCGCGACGCCGTCCCGGCGGGCGCAATCGATTTTGCCTCCAACGATTACCTCGGCATGGCGCGCCATCCCGAGGTGATCGCCGCGTGGAGTCGGGCGAGGCGTGTAGGCTCGGGCGGCTCGCGGCTGCTCTCGGGCGCGCATCCCGAACACGTCGCACTCGAAGCGGACTTAGCGGCTTGGACGGGCCGCGAGCGCGCGCTGCTCTTCTCCAGTGGCTACCTTGCGGCCATCGGCGCGATCGCCGGCCTCGCGCCGTTCGTCGAAGCCGCCTTCAGCGACGGACGTAACCATGCGTGCACGATCGACGCGCTGCGGCTCACGAAGCTGCCGCGCACCGTGCACGCGCACGATGCGCCGCCGTCCGCCGCCGCGCGGCGCGTGCCGTCGATGCTCGTGACGGAATCGATCTTCGGGACGACGGGCACGCGCAGCAACATCGGCGAGCACGTCGCACTGCTCGGGACGGGCGACGTGCTGATCGTCGACGAGGCGCACGCGCTCGGCGTTGCGGGCCCCGGCGGCGCGGGATTGTGCGCGCCGTACGGCGATCCGCGCATCATCGTCGTCGGCACGCTTTCAAAAGCCCTCGGCGGTGCGGGCGGTTTCGTCGCCGGCCCGGCCGACGCGATCGCCTATCTGGCCACGGCGGCGCGAACGTTCGTGTTCGATACGGCTCCGCCGCCGGCACTCGCGAGCGCCCTGCGGGTATCGCTGAACATCGTTCGCGGTCAGCACGGCGAGCGCGGACGTGCGGCCATTCGCGCACACGCGCGCCGGCTCGTCGCGGAGTTGTCGGCGATCGGCGTACGGGTGGCCGCGACGGACGGACCGATCGTGCCGATCGTCATCGGCGATGCGGCTACCGCGCTTGCCGTGGGGCGCGAGCTCGAAGCGCGCGGCGTGTACGCGCCCGCGATTCGGCCCCCGACGGTTCCCCGCGGCGAGTCGCAGCTGCGCATCACGCTGCGCAGCGACCATACGGGCGACGACCTGCGCGCGTTCGTGCACGCCCTGCGCTCCGCGCTCGCAACCGTGCGCTGATGCGTTATTACGTGACGGGAACCGATACGGGCGTCGGCAAGACGCGCGTGACCGCTGCGCTCGCCTGCGCGCTGGGACGCTCGGATTACACGCCCCGCGAAGCAACCCGCGTGACGATCGTGAAGCTCGCACAAACCGGCGTCGCCCAAGGCGAGCCGGGCGACGCGGAGGTTGCGGGTTTTCTTGCGGCCTGTCCCGCACGCGAACTCCATCGCTTCCGTGTACCGGCCGACCCTTGGACTGCGGCGCTTGCGGAGCAACGCGAACCGCTCCGGGCCGCGTCGCTCGCGGCCGAACTGGACGGCATCGCGGGTGACCTCATCGTCGAAGGTTCCGGCGGCGTCGCGGTGCCGCTCAATGAAGGCGAATCGCTCACCGACGTTGCGATCGCGGCCCGCTGTGCGGCCATCGTGGTCGTCGGACTGCGGCTCGGGTGCCTCAATCACGCGCTGCTCACGCTCGAATACCTCGCGCGGCGCGGGGTGCCCGTGCGCATCATCGCCTACACCGAACCATGGGAAGCCGTCGATACGGACTACCGCCTCCAAGTGGAACGGGCGCTAAACGCGAAGATGCCCGAGATTGCGGCGATCGCGCGGCGCGCGGGCGTCGCAAGAAGCCGCGGCTTGCCGTTGACCGTTCACCTGCCGTTCGATACCGATGCCGTTCGCAGTATTGCGGACGCCGCCAGAGATTCAAAATTTCGCCCCGGAACTTTCGTGGAGTAACTGCTGCATGCACCCCGCCCTCGCTGCCGCTCGCCGCGCCCTGATCGTCGACCGCCGGCCGCTGCGGCGCGACGAACTCGTCACGCTGGGTAGCTTACCCGCGCCGGAGGTCGAGGCGCTGCTCGGACTCGCAGCCGAAGTCCGCGACCACTACTGCGGCCAGCGCGCGTACGTGGAGGTCATCTACAACGCGAAGAAGGGCGGCTGTTCCGAGGACTGCCACTTTTGCTCGCAGAGCGCGCGCTTCGCAACCGACGTCGATCCACAGCCGCTGCGGACCGTCGATGAGTTCGTCGCCGCGGCGCGCGACGCGCTCGCGCGCGGCGCCGGAGAGTTTTGCATCGTCGTGGCCGTCCGGGGCCCCTCTAGCGCCTTGCTCGCGCGCGTCGCCGAGGCCGTGCGCGTCATCAAGCGGACGATGCCGCTCGAAGTCGCCGTGTCGCTCGGTATCCTCACCGACGCGCACCTCGCGGTACTCGTGGACGCGGGGGTGGACAAAGTCAATCACAATCTCGAAAGTTCGGAACGCTACTTTCCCTCGGTCTGCACGACGCACACCTACGCGGAGCGGTGGGAGACGTGCCTCCGAGTGAAGCGCGCTGGACTCGAACTCTGCTGCGGCGGGATCATCGGCATGGGCGAGACGCCGGCCGACCGCATCGATTTTCTTTGTGCGTTGCAAGACCTCGAACCGGCCGAGGTACCCATCAACTTTCTCGATCCGCGGCCGGGAACGCCGTTCTCCGACCGCAGCCTCATGGAGCCGATGGAGGCGCTGCGCTACGTGGCACTCGCGCGCCTCGCGCTCCCGGAGGCGCTCATTCGCTTCGCCGGCGGGCGTGAGATCACGCTGCGCGGCCTGCAGGATCTGGGCATGCAGGGCGGCGCGAGCGGGCTCATTCTCGGCAATTACTTAACCACCAAAGGACGCAGCGACGCGGAGGATTTCGCCATGCTCGACCGGCTGGGGTTCGAGGTCATGCGCTAGCGGTTGCGCCGGATGAGCGCTAGGTCGCGTGCGCCTTAGCTTCGCGGTATTCGGCGATGTGCTCGTAGACGTGGTCCGGGAACTTGAGATCGCGATACACATTGCCGGCATCGGGGTCTTCGGGATGGGGGATGATCGGAAAGTCTTGCTGCGCTTGGTACTCCAAGATTTTAGCGCGTTTCGGCGGGCTGTAATCGGCTTGTGATACTTGCGCCACGAGCGCCCGCGCGTCGTCTTCGGAGAAGTCGCGGTCTTTGCGCAACTGACCGACCACGTCGTCTTCGGTGCCGAAGTGGCGCGCGATCGTTGCGAAGACCAGGCGTCCGTAGTGACCGATATCTTCGCCGCGGTCCAGCGCGTCGAGCAAGTGGGCCATCATCGAATTGCTGCGGAGTTCGTCAAACATACCACGCGTATACCCGAACGTCCGTTCGACTATACCTGGTCGCGTAAAAAAAACGCCATGAGTTCGTCGCTCGTACGCGGGCCGCGCGGGTCCGTGTGCGAGCCCCGCACGCTCCCGCCGCTCCATGCATGACCGAGCGCAGCCACCTGCCAGGTCTCGACGCGGACCCTTCCGCGCCCGTCGCAGAAGCGCACGGTTTCGGCGTTGTCATTCGACTCGGTTTCGCCGATTCGGTCATCGACCGCGAGCAGCGTGCGAAATTGTTCGGCGAGCACTGCAGCGTTGAGCGGTACGACGACCCGATCGCGCTCGCCCGCCCAAACGGATACCCGCAGGCGCGCGTAACCGTCCACAGCAATCGCCGGGCGTTCGACCGACGTCACGAGATCCGTCGCACTGAAGTTGCCGCGCATCGCGGCGAACGCGGAGGCGACGTCGTGACTCGCATGCAGCGCGACGCCCGCCACGATGCCGACGGCGGCGAAGACGTCGGGAGCTTGTTCGGCAAGAATTGCGGCGAGCGCCCCGCCCGCAGAAAGCCCGGCCACATAGACCCGCGTGCGGTCGATCGGGTGCCGTGCGACGACATCGTGGACTAGTGAGATGACTTGCGCCGGTTCGCCGCCGTCGCGCAACTGATGCTCGGCGAGGAACCAGTTCCAACAGCGGTTGGGGTTCGCGCGCACGCCCTGCTCGGGATAGACGACGTAGGCACCGGCGCGTTCGGCCACCGAATCGAAGCGAGTGCCGGCGGCAAAGTCACTGGTGGTTTGCGTACACCCGTGAAGCGCGACGACGAGCGGTGCGGGGCCCGCGCCACGTCGCTCGGCGCTCGGCACGAAGAGGCGGTGATTGATTCTGCCGCCGTCCGCTACTTGACCAGCGGTAATACGTCGCTCGGTGCGAGCGGATAGAGGCCGAGCACGAGCGTAGCTGCCGCGCAGAGCCCGACGCCGACCCAGGGCAGCGCGCTCGCCGGAACGACCCCGCGCCGGACCGGCGCGCCGGTCGTTCGGGCGTACATCACGCGCACGATTTTGAAGTACGCATAAACCGAGATCGCGGTCCCTACGATGAGCAGCGCGGCAAGCCAGACATAGCCGGCGCTCACGGTGCTTGCGAGAATGAGGATCTTGCCGGTGAAACCGGCCGTCGGCGGCAGCCCCGCGAGCGACAATAGAAAAAACGTCATCGCGGCGGCGAGCGCCGGCCGGCGGTACCCGAGTCCGGCAAAGGCTGCGATGTGCGAGCCTTCGTCCCGATCGCGTGAGAGGAGCGCGACGACCGCGAACGCGCCGAGGTTCATGAACGTGTATGCGCCGAGGTAGAAGATCGCGTAACGCAGTCCGAACGCGGACGTCCCGGCGAGCGCGGCGACGATGTAGCCCAGCTGGGCGATGCCGGAGTACGCGAGCAGTCGCTTGATGTCGCTCTGCGCGAGCGCCGCGAGGTTACCGACGATCATCGAGATCGCCGCGAGGATCCACACCGGCGCCAAGATCGCTTCACCGTGCGGCGAGGGCAGGGCCGCGTACGCGAAGCGCGCGAGGACCGCGAGCGTTCCGGCCTTGGTCACAACGCTCATGAACGCGGTCACCGGCAGCGGCGCGCCTTCGTACACGTCGGGCGTCCACACGTGGAACGGCACAAGACTGAGCTTGAAGCAGAGGCCGATCAAGAACATGCCGCAGCCGACATCGAAGAGCGCGCTCGAGGCGGGCGGCGCAGCGAGTGCCGCGAGCGCGACGCTGCCCGTCGCACCGAAGAGCAGGGCCATGCCGTAGAGCAGAAACGCCGACGCCGTCGACGATAAGATAAGGTACTTGAGAGCCGACTCGCGCGAACCGGCCCGCGACGACATCGCGCACAAACAGTACAGCGAGAGCGAGAGCAGTTCCAAGCCCAGGAACACCGTCATGAGATTGGCGGCGCCCGCCATCAGCATCGCGCCGCTGGCGCTCCACAGCATCAGCGCGATCGCACCGCCGGCCTGGTCGTCGCGGCCCAGCGCGTACGCCATGAGAAGGGAAAAAATTGCCGCGACGATCACGATCGATTCGAAGACGATGGTGAACCCGCCGTTGACGAAAGCGCCGCCGAAGGCCGCATAAGGGTGGCCCCAGCCCTGCAGCGCCACGATGCCGGCGACGATGAGCCCGGCGATACCGAGGGCAATGCCGGCGGGACGGCGCGCGCGTTTGGGGGCGAAGAGATCGGCGAGTACGACGACGAGCGCCGTCACTGCGACGACCAACGTCGGTACGAGCGCGATGTAGTCGGCGTTGCCGTACGGGATGACGAGCTGTGGGGTACTCAACGGCTGCTTCCGGCGTGGCCGACGGACGCGGCCACTACGGCCGGCGGTCGTCCCAGATGTGTCACGGGTCCCGGATCGACGCCGAGCAGCACGATCGCGATGACGAGCGGCGCCATGGCAAGCATTTCGAGCGGCGTCATATCCTCGCGCTGCGGCAGATCGTCGACTTCGGGACCGTGCATGACGCCCTGAAAAACGCGCAGCATGTACGCCGCCGCCGCGACGACCGGTACGAGGGCGACGATCGTCTGCCAAATGAAGCCGGCGCGATACAGCCCGGTGAGGATTAAAATCTCGCCCGCAAATCCGCACAAGCCCGGCAATCCGAGCGCCGCGAGCGAAACGATCGTGAGGCTGCCCGCCAAACGCGGGTTACGCGCGCCCAGACCACCGAGGCGCGAGAGCAGCCGGGTATCTTCGCGCGTTTCGACCTCGCCGATCGTGATAAATAGTCCGGCACTAAACAATCCGTGGGCGACGATATACACGATCGCGCCGCCCAGAGCGATCGGGTTGAAGCTAAAGATCGCGAGCACGATGAGCCCGAGGTGCGAGAGCGACGAATACGCGACGACGCGCTTGGTATCGTCCTGCACGAGCGCCGCGAGCGCTCCGTACACGAGCGCGATAAGGCCCAGGGCGAATGCGAGCGGCGCCGCCGCGTGCATCACGCCCGGGAAGAGCGCGAGCCCGACGACGATGAAGCCGTAGAGCCCCGCCTTCGATTGGACGCCGCTCACGACGGCCACCATCGGCGCCGGCAAGTCCGCGTACGTCGCGGGCATCCAGGTGTGCAGCGGCCACACCGGCGTCTTGATGAAAAAAGCAAATGCGTAGCCGGAACAGATCCAAAAGGCCCACGCGTCGGAGATCGTCGCGAGCTTCGCGGGATCGGCGCCGATCACGTCGGTCGTGCCCTGCACGACGCCGTAAGCCGCCGTTGCGAGCAAGAGCGCGAGCCCGCCGACGAGATTATACACGAGGTATTTCCAGGCCGTCGCACCGGCATTGCCGGGCGCCCAGGCGACGAGCGTGATGAACACCGGGATCAGCATGAGATCCCAAAAGAGTGCGAAGAGCAAAAGGTCGCGCGCCACGAAGACGCCCGTCATCGCTCCCAGCAGCAGGAGCATCTGCGCGACGAAATCGCGCGCGCGCGGCAAGCGCGTTACCATGAGCGCGCAACCCGTCGAGAGCGTCAGCAGCAGGACGATCCAGTAGCTCGGTCCCGTACCCAGGCCGACGTGAAAATTGGCGGCAAAAGGCCGCGAGAGCCAGCGCAGCGACTCGTCGGACGCGCCGTATTGCGCGGCCGCGACGATGAAAGCGGCAAACGCGACGGCAACGCCGATCCACTTTGCCGCGTTTTCCGCCGAACGCGGAACGAGGTAGAGCGCGAAGCCCGCGAGGATGGGAACGACGACGAGCGCCGCGATCATCGGGCGGTTCCCAGAAACGCGAAATAGGCGATGAAGCACGCGGCGCCGATCACGATCGTCAGCGCATACGCGCGCACGAGGCCGGTTTGCAGCGCGCGGAAGACCGCGCCGAGCGCGCCCGCCGTCCACGCAACGTCGCGCACGCCCGCGTCGATGACGTGCGGGTCGACGTAACGGGAAAACGCGCTCCCGAGCACGACCGCAGGCCGGACTATGACCGCACCGATGATATCGTCGAAGTAGAAGGCCCGCGTCAGGGCCGGCGGCATGCCAAGCGCTTCACCGCGCAAGCGGTCGACGGACTGCAGTTGCACCGCAGGGCTGCCGTAGCGCACGTACGCGACGACGATGCCGAGCGTCACGAGCGCGAGCACGAAAAGCGTCGAGCCCCATTCTGGAATGGGCAGCGGCACGCCCGCGACGTTGCCGCCGTGGCCGAACAGCGTCCCGAAGTAGCGGTACCACGGGCTGCCCTCGCCACCGATGGCGAGATAGCCCGCGATCACGGTCGGGACCATCAGCACCGCGACCGGCGCCTGCATGATCCATGCGGGAGCGTGGGCGCCGTCGTGATCCTCGGCGTGCGCGGCATGCGCGGCCGGCGGAATCGCGAGCATCGGACCCGGAATTTCGCCGCGATACGGACCGAAGAACGTCACGAAGAGCATGCGGAACATGTAGTACGCCGTGATGCCCGCCGTCAGCGCGCCGGCAAAGAACAGCACGGGATGGCCGTGGACGAGCGCACCGTACACGACCGCATCCTTCGAGTAGTATCCAGAGAAGAGCGGAAAGCCGATGATGGCGAGCGTCCCGGTGAGCATCGCGTAGAACGCGAACGGCATCCGTGCGTACAGACCGCCCATCTTGCGCACGTCCTGCTCGTCGTGCAGCGCGTGAATGATAAGACCGGCGCCCAGAAAAAGCTGCGCCTTGAAGAAGGCGTGCGTGAAGAAATGCAGCACGCCCGCCTGATACGCGCCGACGCCGACGCCCATGATCATGTAGCCGATTTGGGACATCGTCGAATAGGCGAGAATGCGCTTGATGTCCCACTGCGCGATGCCGAGCACGGCGCCCGTCACCATGGTCAGCGCGCCGACGACCGCGACCATCTCCTGCGCGGTGGGCGAAAGATTCCACAGAGGCGCGAAGCGGGCAACGAGGTAGACGCCCGCGGTGACCATCGTCGCGGCGTGAATGAGCGCGGACACGGGGGTCGGTCCTTCCATCGCGTCGGGCAGCCACGTGTGCAACGGCACCTGCGCCGACTTGGCCATCGCACCGATGAAGAGACCGACGCACACGGCCATGACGAACGGTTCGCCGAAGGTGCCGGCTTTTGCAAAAATGTCGGCGTACGCAATCGAGCCCGTGGCCGCGTAGAGCGCGAAGACCGCGAACATAATTCCGATATCGCCGAACACGTTGATGACGAACGCCTTACGCGCCGCGTCAACCGCCGTCGGCTTATAGAACCAAAAGCCGATGAGGAAGTAGGACGCGAGCCCGACGAGTCCCCAGCCGACGAGCAGCCCCACGATGTTGTCCGCCAGCACGAGTGTCAGCATCGCAAAGACGAAGAAATTGAGGTACGCGAAGAAGCGCGCGATGGCGCGATCGCTCCACATGTAGCCGATCGAATAGACGTGGATCAGCCCGCCGACGCCCGTGATCACGAGCGTCCACAACAGCGACAGCGCATCGAGCTGCAGGCCGAAGGCAAAGCCGGGCCCCCAGGTCCCCAGCGGCGCGCGTAGGCCCGTCGCGTTTCCGGCAGCGCCGAAGTTTGCGAGCGCGAGCGCGAAGGACCCAAACACGAACGCCGATCCCAGCCACCCGGCGTTGCGCCGCAGCTGCGGCCCGAAGGCCCAGATGACAAGGGCGCCGCCCAGCGGCAGCAGCCAGATCAGCGGCAGAACCGCGCTGCTCGAAGCGGTGCTCCCGTTCATCCGCGCAGCCTCGCGACTTCGTCGAGATCGACGTGGGTCGCTTTGCGAAAAACCGACACGACGATCGCAAGCCCGATCGCGGCTTCGGCCGCGGCCACGGTTACCACGAGGAACACGAAGACGTGCCCGGCGTTGTTGCTCCACATCTTCGCGAAGGCAACGAGTGCGAGGTTTGCGGCGTTGAACATCAACTCGATCGACATGAGCACGATGAGCGGGTTGCGGCGCAGCACGACTCCGAGCACGCCGATGAAGAAAATCACGAGCGAGAGGCTGATGTAACTCGCGATATTGACGGACATCGTCACTTGACGGCCTTCACGATCGACTCACGTTCGCGCGACTTCTTCTTCACTTTATGCGTGCCGAGCGTCGCCACGGGTGAGGCGTCGCTCGCGAGCAGCACGACGCCGACGACCGCGACCATCAGCACGAACGCGGTGACTTCGAACGGCAGCAGGTGCGTGGTAAAGAGCGCCACACCGAAGTCGCCGACACTACCGAACACGTTGGCCTGCCCGACGTCGCCCATCGTCGAAGTCGCTCGATGCGCGGGCAGCAGTCCCAGCGGCACGCGCGTCAGGCCGTACGTAAGGAAACCGAACGCCGCCAGCACGGCGACGAGCGCCGGCGCCAAAATCTTCGGCAGCCGGTCCGGGCCTTCGCTAAAGGGCCCGATACCGCTGGAAAGCAGGGCGATGACGAAGACGAAGAGCACCAGGATCGCGCCACTATACACGACGATTTGAATGACGCCGATGAACTCTGCATTGAGCGTGAAATACAGCGACGCCAGCGCCAGGAAGTTTACGAGCAAAGCAACCACGCTGTACACGGGGCTCTTCTGCACGATGGTGACGATCGCGCTCGCAATGAGCACGATTGCGAGCGCGTAAAACAGAATCACGGCCGGGTCACCCCGCGAGGCCCTTTCGCTCCGTCTTCAAGATCTCTCCGCGATGGGTAGCGCCGAAGCCGGCCGTAATATCGATCGTGCTCTTCTGCTCTATGACCGAGCCGAGGTCGCTCGGAATGCCACCCGGACGTTCGTCCGGCGACGTTCCGACCCCAGCCCCCACCGGCACCAAGAGCCGGTCCTTGCTGTAGATGAAAGAGCTACGGCGGTAGTCCGCCATCTCGAAGCGCGGTGTGAGCACGATGGCGTCGGTCGGACACGCTTCCTCGCAGAGCCCGCAGAAGATGCAGCGCAGTTCGTCGATCTCGTAGCGCGCCGCGAACCGCTCGCCGGGCGAGCGGCGATCCTCGGGCGTGTTCTCGGCGCCGATGACCGTGATGGCGTTCGCGGGACAAGCGATCGAGCACAGCTCGCAGCCGATGCAGCGCTCCTTGCCGTCCGCATACCGGCGCAGTTCGTGCAAGCCGTGAAAGCGCGGCGCGTGCTGCTTCTTGATGTTGGGGTACGCCACGGTCGGTTTCTTCTGGAACGCGAACTGCAGCGTGGTCGCGAAGCCCTTGGCCAGCGCGACGACACCGCCGATGACGGATTGCACGTTTTACCCCAGTATGGCGACGATTGCGGCCGTCACCATCAGATTGAGCGTCGCCGCCGGCAAGAGGAACTTCCAGCCGAAGTTCATGAGCCGGTCGTAGCGCAGACGCGGTAACGTCGTCCGCAGCCAGATATACATGAAGATGAACAGCCCGGCCTTCAGCACGAACCACACGAGGCCCGGAACGATCGTCAGCCCGAACGGGGCGTTCCAGCCGCCGAGGAAGAGCAGCGTCGCAATACACGAGACCGTGATCATGTTGAGATACTCGGCGATGAAGAACAGTCCGAAGCGCAAGCCCGAATACTCGGTGTGAAAGCCGCCGACGAGTTCGGTCTCGGCCTCGACCAGGTCGAACGGGGCACGATTGGTTTCTGCGACCGCGGTGACGAGGTAAATCGCGAAGCCGAAGATCTGAGGGACGACGTACCACATCTTGCTCTGCGCGTGCACGATTCCCGAGAGCGACGTCGTGCCGGCGAGGATGAGGACGCCGATGACCGACATCGTCATCGCGAGCTCGTAGCTGATCATCTGTGCGGTCGAGCGCACGCTGCCTAAGAGCGGAAATTTCGAGCCCGACGACCAGCCCGCGAGCGAAATGCCGTACACCCCGATCGACGTGATCGCAAAAAGAACGAGGATGCCCGCGTTGACGTCGGCGACGCCCCAAATGCCCGCGCTCGACTCCGAGAACGGGATCACGGCGAACGCCCCCATCGCGCAGACCAGTGAGATGAAGGGCGCAAGCTTATACATGACCGGGTCCGCGGTCGCGGGCGTGAGGTCTTCTTTGAAGAGCATCTTCGCGGCGTCGGCGGCGGGCTGCATGAGTCCCCATGGGCCCACTCGATTGGGGCCCGGGCGCAGCTGCATCCACGCCATGATCTTGCGTTCGAAAAGCATCGAGTAAGCGAATACCGTCTGCACGATCACGAGCACGATCACGGCTTTGACGGTGACGACGAGCCACCACGGTACGGTGTCGAGGATATCGCTCGCGTGCGCCCCCGACATCAAACGGCTCCCGCGGTCAGCACGCGCTCGGCGCCGCGGAGGTTCGAAAGCGCGACGGGCTCCCCATCGGTAAACGCGTTCGCAGGTGCGGCGGGCAGGCCGTCGATGACCGTCACGACACCCGGTAGCGCCTCGGCCGAGATGACCGCGACGAGCCCCGCGAGCACCCGTTGGCCCGCAACCACGTCGACCAGATCGCCCGCACGGACGCCCAGCCCCTGCGCGCTCTGGGGTTCGAGCGTCGCGGTAGGAACGGGCCGCAGGTCCCCGAGCCGGTCGTCGAAATACACCGTCCCGCCGCCGGCGAAGACGTGGGACGCAATGGCGAGCCGCAGCCCGCCCGCGGACCCGTCCGGCGGGAGCGCGGGGCGTTTGCCGGGCGCGGCAAGCGCCGGATCCGCAAAGACGCCCACGGGGATTGCGATCGGCGCGCGTGCCTGAGCGAACAACTCGCCCGGCGATGGAATCGCGACGCCGAGTTCCGCTGCGAGCGCGACGAGCATCTCGCCGTCGGCGAGCGTACCTTCGGGTGCGCCGTGCCCCGCGACGACCGCGAGCGGGTCACCCGCGAGATCGTAGACGTGGCCCGTTTTCTCGAACGATCCGCGCGCCGGCAGCACGAGGTGCGCGAGTCGCGCGGTCTCCGTGAGAAAGAGTTCGCTGCACACGACGAAGCCCGTGCGTTCGAGCGCGGCGCGCACGCCCTCGGTGCCGTCGGGGTGATGGAGCATCGGATTGACGCCCAAGAGCGAGAGCACGCGCAGTTTCCCGTCGCGCGCGCGCGCAAGAATGCCGTCCGCGTCCAGGCCGCCGCGCTGCGGCGTCATGCCCAGAGCTTCGGCGCCGCGCGCGTTGTTTTGTTCGCCCGCAACGTAGGTGACGACCGAGGTGCCGCGCCCGGCCAGCGACTCGACGAGCTCGGCCGTCGCCGCGCCCGCGCGAGCGTCGATACCGTCCCAGACAAATGCGACGCGTTCCACACCGCCCAAGCGCGCGGCGAGATCGCCGACGTGCGCCACGCGTTCGGTTGCGACGAACGAGTCGGCGGGATGTGCGCCGACGGTCAGGTAGCGCGCGCCGTTGCGCACCGCTTTGCGAATGCGCAAGTCGAGCACGGGCGCCGTCTGCGACGGCGGCCGGCCGATCGCCATGACGACTTGCGCGTTTTCGAGCTCCGCATACGATCCGCCGCGCGCGCCCGGAGACGCCTGACGCTGCCGCCCCACGCGCCAATCGAGGTTTTCGACGCCGAGCCCGCGTAAGGTGCGCGCGAGCAGAATGACTTCTTCGTTCAGCAGCCGGCCGCCGCCGAGCGCGGCGACGGACGGCGCACCGTCCGACGCGATGGCCTCGCGGAGCGCCTTGGCCCACAGCTCGATCGCGTCGTCCCACCCGATTTGCACGAACTCGGCGGCGCCCGTGCGCAGCATCGGTGTGGTGATGCGGCGCGCATCGCCGTAGAAGGCGATGTTGTAGCGCCCGCGATCGCACAGCCAGCCGTCCGATACCGCGTCGTTTGGATCGGACATCGTGCGCGCGATCGTGCCGTAGCGTTCGTCGACGTTGAGCTGACAGCCGACGCTGCACTGCGTGCACGTCGTGTGCGTGCGGTTGTTGTCCCACGGGCGCGATTTGAAGCGATACGTCTTCGAAGTGAGCGCGCCGACGGGACAGAGTTCGGTCACGTTGCCCGAGAAATTCGAACGGTACGGCTCGCCGCTCGCCGTCGCGATGACGTCGCGCTGGCCGCGATCCTTGACGACGAGGGATTGCTCGTTCGTGATGATCTCGTCGAAACGCGAGCAGCGCTGGCAGACGATGCAGCGCTCATCGTCGAGCACGATCGTCGGACCCAGATCGATCGCTTTGGGCTTCGACGATTTGGGATCGGCCAGACGCGATGCGCCTTGGCCATACGCCATCGAGTAATCTTGCAGATCGCACTCGCCGCCCTTGTCGCAAATCGGACAGTCCAGCGGATGATTGAGCAGTAAAAACTCCATCACCGCGCGACGGCCGCTCTCGACCTTCTCGCCGTACGTGTGCACGACCATGCCCTCGGTGACGAGCGTGTTGCACGCGATCTGCAGTTTGGCCGTCGTCTCGATCTCGACCAGGCAAATGCGGCAGAGGCCGGCTGGGCCGAGCTTGGGATGGTAGCAGTACACCGGAATATCGGTCGCAACGGCCTTAGCCGCTTCGACGAGCAGCGTTCCCTCGGGAACCGCCACGGGCGTTCCGTCGATCGTGAGATGAATTTCTTTGGCGGTCACGAGGGCTGCTGACCCGGCTCGATGACGTCGCTTGCCGGCTTGGCCTTGCGCGCGCGAATGCCGAATACGATTCCGACGACGAAGAGCACGATGCCGAAGATCACCCACGGACTCATGCCGCGTTTGCGTTCGAGATCGATCGCGCCATCCTCGGACTCGAGGTCGCCCGGCGCCATTATGCCGGCACCATGGCGCGCTCGGGCGTCCGGACGTACGCCCGGAATTGCGGTTCGAAGCGCTGCACGACGCTGGCGAGGAACGGTTCGATCGAGTCGCCGAGGGGACACAAATTCAGTCCGGTCATCTGATGGGAGACCGAGACGAGCAGATCGATATCCGAATCCATTCCGCCGCCGTTCAAGAGCCGCTGCAACGTCACTTCGAGCCAATGGCCACCCTCGCGACACGGCGTGCACTGACCGCACGATTCGTGCGCGTAGAATTGCACGAGCGAAAGCGCGGCCTCGACAAAATTCGTCGTGTCGTCGAAGAACACGACCGCGCCGGAGCCGAGCATCGTGCCGTTGGTAGCCATCGTTTCGAAATCGTATGCGAGATCGAGGTGCTCCTCGAAGAGACAGGCCGACGATCCGCCGCCGGGCTGCAGCGCGACGATCCGGCGGCCGTCGCGCGGGCCGCCCGCGATCTCGAGCAGCTCGCGTAGTGGCGTGCCCAGGGGCACCTCGTAATTGCCGGGCGCTTTGACGTGCCCGCTGACGGAGACGATCTTATAGCCGGGGGAGCGCTGCGTGCCGACGGCCGTGAACCACTGCGGGCCGTTTTTGAGAATATGCGGCAGCGTCGCGAGCGTCTCGACGTTGTTGACGACGGTCGGTTCGTTGTAGAGGCCCTTGATCGCCGGGAACGGCGGCTTCAGCCGTGGCTCCCCGCGGCGGCCTTCGAGCGAGTTGATGAGCGCCGTCTCCTCACCGCAGATGTACGCGCCCGCGCCGCGGTGCACGGTCACCTCGACGCCGTACTCCGTCCCGAAGAGCTTCTGGCCGACCAATCCGGCCGCGCGCGCCTGCGCGAGGGCTTCCATAAAAATCCGGTAGCCGCTTCGGAACTCGCCGCGAATGTACATAAACGCGTGATGCGAGCCGATCGCGTACGTCCCGATGAGAATTCCCTCGAGCACCTGATGCGGCGTTTCCTCGAGAAGCATGTGGTCTTTGAACGTACCGGGTTCCGCTTCGTCGCAGTTGCAGACCATGTAGCGTGGCCGGCCGTTATTGGGCAAGAACGACCACTTGCGTCCCGTCGGAAAGCCCGCGCCGCCGCGACCGCGCAGGCCGCTCTGCATCGTCGCCTCCTGCACGTCGGCGGGCGCGAGCGCGGTAAGGGCGCGGCGCCACTGCACGTAGCCGCCGCGCTCGCGGTAGACGTCGATGTCGCGCAGGTTGGCCTCGCCGATACCGGCGGTGAGGACTTTGGTCACTGGCATGGTGCGTTAGTGCTCGCTCGTGGAAGGGGGTGCAGTCAGACGCGTTGCGCCCTCGCTGACGAGCCGTTCGCTCGTCGGCCGGACGTCGACGGGATACGGCTCGCGCGCGAGCCGTTCGATCATGCGAGCGCCGCTCGCGTCGCCGAGGCCGCCGGAGTTGTTGGGATGCGACACGCCCTGCGCGCCCGGCGACTTCACCGGTGCTTCCTGCGAGACACGCCAGTCGCGGGCGGGCGCGGCCGATTGCGACAGCGGCGGGATGTCGGAGGTTCCCGCCCGCATCGCTTCGAGCATCGCGTCGACTTTTTCGGGCGTCAGGTCATAGACGAATTCCAGATTGACCTGCATGCACGGCGCGCGGTCACATGCCGCGAGACACTCGGCTTCCTCGTACGAAAACATTCCGTCGTCCGTCGTCTGCAGATGCCCGATTCCCAGACGTTCGCGGAACCGACGCATGACCTCACCCGCGCCGTTGATCGCGCACGAGAGGTTGCGGCACGGCTGCAGCATGTAGCGTCCGATGGGACGGCGATGGAAGAGCGTGTAGAACGATGCCGTCGATTCGACGACCGAGAGCGGCACGTCGATCCACGCCGCGCATTGCGCGAGCGCTTCGGGCGAAACCCAGCCTTCGACATTCTGGAATGCGTGCAGGATCGGCAGCAGCGCGCTACGCGCTTGCCCCGGCGGATACTGGGCGATGAGCCGGTTCGCTTCGGGCAAGACGTGGCCGGCTACGGCCGCAAAATCCCGCGTGCCCGAGAGCGCGGCCACTAGCGGTCGACCTCGCCGAAGACGGGATCGAGCGACCCGATCATGACCACCGCATCGGCAATGAGATTCCCCGGCGCCATGAGTTTGAGCGCCTGCAGATTGTAGAGCGACGCGGGCCGCGTCCGAATGCGCCACGGCCGGTTGTTGCCGTTTGAGACGATGTAGTAGGCGAGCTCGCCGCGCGGCGACTCGATCGCCTGATACACGTCACCCGGCGGCACGCGAAACGACTCGCTGACGATCTTGAAGTGGTGGATCAGCGCTTCCATGGAAAGCGCGATGGTCTCTTTAGCGGGCTGCGCGAGCTTGGGGTTGTCGATCATGATCGGTCCGGGCTTCGTAAGACGTTTGCGCACCTGGCGGACGATGCGCATCGACTCATCCATCTCGTCGAGCCGCACGAGGAAGCGCGCGTACGCGTCGCCTTCGGTGCGCGTCGGCACGTCGAATTCGTACGTCTCGTAGCCGCTATACGGAAACGCCTTGCGCACGTCGTAGGCAATGCCGCTGCCGCGTAGCGACGCACCGGTCAAGCTCCACGCGACGGCACTCTTGGGGTCGATGACGCCGACGTCGATCATCCGGTCGCGCAGAATGGGATTGTTCTGCAGCAGCGTGCGCAGTTCGCGCATGCGCGTCGGATATTTGTCGATGAGCCGGTCGAGGTTCGTGAGAAAACCGTCGGGCAAGTCACCGTTGACGCCGCCGACGCGGAGGTAGTTGGGATGCATGCGCGCGCCGCCGGAGACTTCGATGAGATCGAGGATATCTTCACGCATATCGAAGGTGTAAAAGAACGTCGAGATCGCGCCGAGGTCGATACCGCCCGTCCCCAGCCAAACGCAGTGCGAGGCGATGCGTGAGAGTTCGCAGAGCAGCACGCGAATCTGCGACGCGCGCTCGGGAATCTGATCCGTGATGCCGAGCAATTTTTCGACACCGAGCATGTAGCACAGGGCGTTGCCGAGCGGATTGAGGTAATCCATCCGCTCGATACCGGTCGAAGACTGCGTCCAAAATAAATTTTCGCACGTCTTCTCGATGCCGGTGTGGAGGTAGCCGATCTCCATCTCGAGCTTCTCGACGACCTCGCCCGAAATCTCGACGACCACCTGCAGTACGCCGTGCGTCGAAGGATGCTGCGGTCCCATCGACAGCGTCATGGTGTTCCCGACGCGCTCGACGACGTCCATCGAACGCGGTGCCGGCGGCGCTTGGCCGATGCTCACGAAGTTTCTCCGCCGGAGGCATCGCGCATCCGAGCCAGTTGTTTTTGGAGTGCCGCGGCGACTTTCCCCGACGGCGGCGTCCCCGCGGGGACATTGCTCTTGGACGCAAAGGCCGGCCGCGGCGTCGCCTCGGCGGCCGGACCGCGCAACGGATAGTCCTTGCGCAGCGGATGCCCGACCCAATCGGCGGGCATCTGAATGCGCCGTAAATCGGGGTGCCCCGTGAAGACGATGCCGAAGAGGTCGTAGATCTCGCGTTCGGCCCAGTCGGCGCTTGGCCAAAGCGCAACGACCGACGCAACCGCGGGTTCGGCGGCCGGCACGCCGACGAGGACGCGCACGCGGCGCGGCCGCCCCACCTCCGCAACCGAGGCGCCCACGGTCGGCAGCGCTAGGAGATGATAGACGACGTCGAAGCGCGGCTCGCGCTCCAGATAGTCGACGCCGCCGATGTCGAGCAGCGCAGAACATCCCGACGCGCGCAGCGCGACGAGGGTTTCGTAGAGCGCCTCCGGCGCGACGCGCAGGATTTCCGCATCGTCGATGGCGGGGCGAATGGCGGTCGGGTCGAGCGCGGTTCCGGCGATCGACGGCATTTGTGGACTCGGCATCGCGCTTAGCTGCGGACCAGCAGCCCGCCGCGACCGCCTTGGCGGATCTGCTGCTGGATGAGATTGACCGCGTACAACAAGCCGTCCGGCGTCGGCGGGCACCCGGGAACGTACACGTCGACCGGAACGATCGTGTCGACGCCCTGCACGATCGCATAATTATCGAACATGCCGCCCGAACTCGCGCACGCGCCCATCGAGATGACCCACTTGGGGTCGGCCATTTGGTCGTACAAGCGCTTGATGATCGGTGCCATCTTCTGCGCGACGCGGCCCGACACGATCATCAGATCGGCTTGCCGCGGTGAAGCACGAAACACTTCGGAACCGAAGCGCGCGATGTCGTATGTCGAGTTGGTCACGCTCATCATCTCGATGGCACAGCAGGCCAGCCCCATCGTCAGCGGCCAGACGGACGAACTCTGCGCCCAACGCGCCACATCGTCGAGTTTCCCGAGCAGAAACTCCCCCTGCATCATCTCCATTGAAAACCACCCTTCCGCCAGACGTACGCGTACCCGATGCCGAGGACGATCACGAAGACGACCATCTCGAGCAGCCCGAACGCCCGCAGTGCGTGCATTTGCACCGCCCACGGATAGAACGAGGCCGCTTCCACGTCGAAGATCACGAACAGCATGGCGATGAGGTAGAAGCGCACGGGAAAGCGTCCGCTCACGTCGGACGTCGGTTCGACGCCGCACTCGTATGCTTCGGCTTTGGCGGCGTTGGGTTTGCGCTTGGCCGCAAGCCCCGGAACGATGGAGAACGCGATTGCGAACAGGAATGCGACGCCGAGGAAGATGCCGACGGGGGCGTAGGGATTCATGGTGTCCCCACAGTTTGGCGACCGGCGAAGTGGTCCTCCGCGCGGCTGCGTTGAAGGCCGCCGCATGACGACTAGCCCGCAGCCTGTCTTGGCGCCTCGAGCGCCCGCACAACGGGGCCCCGCGCGCCGCGGGGTCTTGGGCGTTTTGTGCGCGCTGGTGCTCGCCGGGTGCGCGAATCCCAATTTCATCGGAGTTCAAGATTACGGCACGATCATCGGGAACGTCGTCGATAGCGGCGGGAAGCCCATCGTCGGTGCGCTCGTCAGCGCGACGGGGACGTCGAGCACGTTTCGTACCGTCGGTGACGGCTCGTTCTCGTTGCCGCAGGTCGCGGTCGGCACACAGACGCTCGGCGTCTCGGCGCCCGGCTATTTTCCGCCGGGCACCACCCCGAGCGTCGTGGTGATCAAGAACGGGACGGCGTCGGCGGGCAACATCGTGCTGCAGTCCGCAACGAGCATCCCGCCCGCCCGCTAGCGAGGCCTCCGCTCATGGCGCGCGGCGCAGCACCACCTTGCGGCCCGCAAGGAAACGTTGTGCGACCTCGATTGGGATGCCGAAGCCGATCGCTTTTTCATCGTCGAAGCGGGACTCGCCGAGGGCGATGACGTCGCCCGTCGCCGCATCGAAGACGGGGCCGCCGCTTTCCCCCGGAATGACCGGCAAGTCTAGTTCGAGCGAATCGGAGCGCTGACTCGACACGCGCCCCGCATACACCGACGTGCTGACGCCGAGATGTTCGTCCGAAAAGGCGTCGGGAATCGGGTAACCCGCGATGCCGATCGCGGTGCCGGGTTCGACGCCGCGCGCCCGCCCGAGCCGCGCGACCGGACGATGCGGCACGTCGACGCGGACGAGCGCCAAATCGTTCGCCGCATCGACCGCGACGACTCTTGCCGGCACCGACCGGCGATCGTCGAAGGTTGCGTGCAGCGCGCGCGCCTCGTGTACGACGTGCTCCACGGTGAGGATATCGCTGCCCGCGGCGTCGCTCGCCACGACCACGCCGCTGCCGTATGCGTCGTCGAGCCGCGCGGGATGTTTCGTATCGTCGCTGTGCACCTTCATCGTAAAGAGCACGACCGCGGGTTTGAGCCCGCGAAAAGCCCGGACGAACGGATCCCCTGCGGGCGCCCGCGCCTGCGTCGCGCATCCCACGACGGCCAAGACGGAGATCAGCACGCACGCACGTGCCGAGCTCGCGTGCCTCATTGCTCTGCCGGCGCATCCAGGCGCGCGACGATCGCGGCGCGCAGTGATTCCAGTCCCGCACCCGTGCGCGCGCTGATGGCAATAGCACCGGGCGGAAGCGCGCCTGGGTCGCCGCCTGCCGCATCCCACTTGTTGAACGCGAGCACGACCGGCTTCGAATCGATCGCGAGGTCGCGCAGGATCGCTTCGACGCTCGCCTGCTGCCGCGGCCAATCGGGGTTCGAAGCATCGAGCACGTGCACGAGCACGCGGGCCAGCCGCAATTCTTCGAGCGTCGCACGGAACGCCGCGACCAGTTCTTTGGGAAGCTCCGTGATAAAGCCGACCGTGTCGGCGAGCCGCACGCTGCGCTCGGGCGAGAGATACACCTTGCGCAGGGTCGGGTCGAGCGTCGCGAACGGCTGATTGGCGACGAAAGCGCCGTCGTTCGTCGCGTGCGCGAGGCGGTTGAGCAGCGACGACTTGCCGACGTTGGTGTAGCCGACCAGCGCCACGAACGGCAGCGCACCTTCGGGCGCGCGCCGGGTGATGCGCGCGCGGTTCACGTCCTCGAGTTGGGCGCGCAAGAGCGAGACGCGAGCTTGGATCTTTCGCCGGTCCACTTCGAGTTTCGTTTCGCCGGGACCGCGCGTGCCGACGCCGCCCCCCAGCCGGGAGAGCGAAGCCTCCGAGCCGATGAGATTGGCTTGCCGAAAGCGCAACTGCGCGAGCTCGACTTGCAGCTTGCCCTCGCTGCTGCGCGCGCGCTGCGCGAAGATGTCCAGAATGACCATCGTGCGATCGACGATCGGCAGCGGAATCGCCGCTTCGAGATTGGTGCGCTGACGCGGCCGCAAATCGTTGAATACGAAAATCTTCGTCGCACCGACTTCCGCGGCGCGCTCGGCTATTTCGGCGGCTTTGCCCTTGCCCACCAGCGTCGCGGCATCGACGCGATCGAGGCGTTGCACCATGCGGCCGACCAGCGTTGCGCCCGCGGCAACGACGAGCGCTTCGTATTCGGCGAGTTCGGGCTCGAGCGGGCGCCGCGGCTCGCGCAGGTCCACCGCTACCACCAGACCGCGTTCCGCGGCGGACGCCGCCGCGACGCTACCGCGAGCCACGGCCGTGCAGCCGGGCGATGAGCCAGGCAAGTCCGTCGTTGTAGCGCGGCCCGGGACGTTCGAGGATGGCCGCGTCGTCGAGCACGTACACGCGCCCTGCCCGCACCGCGCGCAGCGCGTTCCACGGCGGCTCCCCGAGCACGCGGTCGATGCCGCTGCTGCGGTCGGCGACGATGGCGTCGGGCTGCGCCGCGAGCAATGCTTCAGGACTGTAGCGTGCGTACGGTGTCGTCACGCCGCTGGCGTTGCGGCCGCCGGCGAGCGCAATGAGGCGCGCGATATACGAACCGTCGCCGACGGTAAAGATCGGGGCGACGCCGAGCGCCACGAAGGTGCGTGGCCGCGGGCCGCGCGGCACCGTCCGGACGAGTGCGGCCGTGCGTGCGCGCAGGCGTCCGGCCACGGCACCGGCCTGGGCGACGTGCCCCGTGAGGCTGCCCAAGCGCGCGAGCGACCGGAAGAGATCGTCGTACGAATCGTCGGCCAGAAACTCGAGGCGCAGGCCCAGGCGGCGCAGATCGCCCGCGAGCCCGGCCTGCGACGGGATGCCGACGACGAGGTCGGGATGGAGACGCGCGACCCTCTCGGCGTCGAGCGACGTAAACGACGCGACGGCCGGGAGCCGCGTGGCGGCGGGCGGATAGGTGGTAAACACAGAGACCCCGACGACCTGGGCGCCCGCCCCGATGGCGAAGAGATCTTCCGTCAGCGACGGGATCAGCGAGACGATGCGAGCCGCCGGTGCGGAAGGGCCGGCAAACGCCGGAGCGGCGGACGCCGGAGCGACCGCGGAGCCCGTCGCGATGAGCGAGAGCGCGAAAGCGGCGAGGTAACGAACGGGGGCCATTGCGGGCGTCTTCGTGCCGCCGCGCGCGCACCCCCGGCTTGTCAGCTACTTCCGGTTCCGTCACCAACGACGCGACCCAGAGATAGGTCGAGCGCATGGCCGGCAACAACGAGAAAAGCCCGTTGTGCGCGCGTCGCAAGATGCTGTTGCGCGCGGCCGAGCACGTCGCGAAAGACGCGACCGGAGGGATATGGCGGCACGAGACCCCAGCCGGTTTCTTCGCCGACGACGATCGTGCACGCGCGGGCCGCAATGGCGGCCTCCACGACGGCGCCGAGTTCGGCTTCCAGCGCCGGCGCGTCGAGCACCGCCGGCTCCCCGCCGAGGGCGAAACGCTCGGACATGCGATGCGCGAGCCACGTTCCCAGTGAATCGACCAGCAGCGTCTGCGCTTGCGTCGCCGCGCGCAACAACGTCGCAAGATCCGGACTGCCGGGTTGCGCGGTTTCCACGACGCGCCAGTGCGGCGGCCGACCAGCGGCGTGATGCGCGATCCGCCGGGCCCATTCCGCGTCGCCCGGATCGCTCCCAGCGGTCGCGACGTACGTGACCTCGCCGCTCGATTCGCTCGCGAGCGCTTGCGCGAAACGACTCTTGCCCGAGCACACGGGCCCCGTCACGAACGTCAGCGGCACCACGGCGCGTTGCGCGCGCAAGGGACGCCCGCCTGTCGGCGGTAAGCGGCCGGGATGTTTCGTCTGTGGGCTGCGCTCGCACTGGCGGCGCCGGCCGCTTGCGGCGTGGGCCTCTTCGTCGGCGGTTCGACCCTCGCGCCCGCGGACGTGCTGCTTGCGCTGCTCCACCCGCACGCCGGCAGCGATGCGGCGACCATCGTGTGGACGCTGCGCGTCCCGCGCGTCGCGCTCGCGGCTTTTGTCGGCGCGTCGCTCGCAATCTCGGGCGTGCTGCTCCAGGCCCTCCTGCGCAATCCGCTCGTCGATCCGTTTTTGACCGGCGTCAGCGCCGGGGCGGGTGCCGCCATTGCGATCGCCGTCGCCGCCGGCATCGCAGTGCCGCTCGTTCCCGGTATCGGCTTCGCGGCGGGGCTCGCCACGGCGCTGCTGGTGGCGTTCCTCGCACGGCGCGGTCCCGGCCTCGACGCCGAACGCCTCATCCTCGCGGGCGTCTCGCTGTCGGCGCTTTTCGGCGCTATCGTGACGCTCGTGCTGGTTCGCCTGGGACGCGGCGGCGGCGACGCGGTCCTGGCGTGGCTGGCGGGTTCGCTTGCAGGGCGCGGCTATGCCGAGCTCGCAACGACCGTGCCCTACGCGCTGACCGGCATCGTGCTCGCGGCGCTCGCGGTCCCGTCGCTCAATGCCCTGCGGCTTGGAACGACCGTCGCGCGAGCGGTCGGCGTCGACGTCGCGCGCACGCAGTGGCTCGTGCTCGCTGCGGCGACGCTGCTCGCGGCGTCGGCCGTCGCACTCGCTGGCGTCGTCGGCTTCGTCGGGCTCATCGTCCCGCACGTTGCGCGGCGGCTCGTCGGCACCGACGCCCGGCCGTCGCTCGTGGCGTCCGCGTTGCTCGGCGCGGCGCTCGTGCCGCTCGCGGACGCCCTGGCTCGTTCGGTCGCACCGCCGAGCGAAGTACCGCTCGGGGTCGTGCTCGCTTTCGCGGGCGTCCCGGCGTTTCTGTACCTGTACCTTCGGCCAGACGGCGCGGCGCGACTGTGGGGCACGTAAGCCTGCGCGGCGTTCGCTTGACGGCGGGCGCGCGAACGCTGCTGAGCGGGGTCACGCTCGACGCGCTGCCGGGCGAACTGATCGCCATCGTCGGGCCAAACGGCGTCGGCAAATCCACGCTGCTGCACGCCATCGCGGGGCTCGCACCGCCCGCGGCCGGGGAGATTGCAATCGACGGCGCACCCGTGCGAGCGCTCGCAAAGCGGGCACGTTCGCGTGCCGTCGCCTTCGTCGGCAGCGACGCGGAAACGGCGTACGGGGCGACGGTGCGCGACGTCGTCGCGGCAGGACGATTTTCGTACCGGGCCTGGTGGGACTGGAGCGAGCCCGAAGAGGACCGTGCCGCGACGCTCGCGGCCCTCGGCCGGGTCGAACTCGCCGGCCTGGAGAAGCGCCCGTTCGAAACGCTTTCCTCCGGCGAGCGCCAGCGCGTGTGGCTCGCGCTGGCACTCGCGCAAGACGCTCGCGTGGTCCTCCTCGACGAGCCGACCGCTCACCTCGACCCGCGCCACGCGCTGGAAGTTCTCTGCTTGATGCGTGGCCTCGCGAGCGGCGCCACCACCGCGATCGTCGTTCTCCACGACCTCAACGAGGCAGCGACGATCGCCGATCGCATCGCGGTTTTCGGCGAGGGCCGGCTGCTCGCATACGCGCCGCCGGCAGGTGCGCTCGATACCACCATTCTCGAGCGCGCGTACGGCGTCGCCTTCGACCGCGTGGTCGTCGCCGGCGCCGTCCGCGTGCTGCCGCGCGGTTATCGCGCGGGCGAACTCCCTACGGAAACTTGACGATCGCTTCCAGTCCCAACGACGGCTGATGCGCGCGACCTACGTTTCGAACGTCGTTGCGGAACGTGAAGTTGTTGCCGTCGCTTCCATCGAGACGATACTCGGCGCGGAAGATGTAGTTGGGATTGGGTGTGTAGGCGATCGTCGCGGTGCTCGACTGGAAGCGCTGGACGATGCCGCTGCGAAATCCGTTGTTGTCGTGGAACGATTCCTTGCGCAGCGAGAGCGCGTAGAGCGACGAGAACTGGTAGGTCGCGTAACCCGCGATCGCGTTGTAGTGCGCGGTCGTAAACGCGCCGGTGCGATCGGCGAGCTGCGTTCCGTTATCGTAGTTACCGACTAGCGTGAGCGCGCTCGTCGCATGCACGGTGAGCACGCCGTCGTACAGCATTCGATTACTGAGGATCGCCGGTTTGCCGAAAACGGCGAAATCTTCGCCGTTGTACGTTTGCAACGTCAACCCGTAGCCGGGTGAAGGCGTGATGGCGAGTCCGCCCTCGAGCGTCTTTTTCTTGCCGGTAAACTTCCAATCGTCCCAGCCGTTATTCGCGCCGACGATGATGGAGAGCTTCGGGTTGTAGGCGTACGTCAGCCGGACGCCGGTATGCGTGAACGGAACCGCATTGCCGAACGTAAACGAACGCGAGTAGTTCGTGTTGAGCGGGCTCTCGATGACCTCCGCGCCGGCGAGCGTCGAGAATTTGCCGGCGAGCAGCGTCACAGGCCCCTTCACCGCCTGCAAATACGCTTGAACCGGGCCGCTGCCGGATCGCGTTTGGCCGTTGGATGCGACGGCATCGAAATCGGTTCCGAAACCGTACTCGATGTGCGCGCCGATAAAAGGTCCGTTGAGCGTAAAATTGAGGATCGCGTTTTGCAGGACGGGAACGGTATTGAAGTCGTTCGCCGGCGCGATCACGCGACTGCTGTTATAATCGGCGAATGGCCCGTTCGCCGCATCGAAAACGCGCGCCGGGTTACCATTGACGAAGCGGGCCTGATCCGTGCCGAACACGGAGGTAAGGCCGGTATCCACGGAGCCGCCGAGCGTGATCAGTTTGTACGGCGTCGGCGACGGCGTCGGCGTTGCGGCGGCCGATGCCGACGGAGCGGGCACGGGTTTGGTCCCGGCTGTCGGCGTAGCGGCGGGCGTCACGGCGGCACTAGGCGAGGGCGCAGGCTGCGCGTACGCGCGCGTGGCGCTCGCACCGAGCGCCGTGACGACGACGCATGCAAACAACAAAAGGCTACGGGTTGACAAAGGAACTCCTTTTCAGACGAGGTCGATGCGCGCGAATTCCCTTTCGTAACAGGTCGAATCGCAGCGCGATGCGGCGACCGATGGTCGCCAGCAGCTAACGGTACGTGCCTTCGACCGGGCTGACAATAGCCACGTGGTTTATCTTTTCGGCCACCTACGCTCGCGCCGATGTCCACGTGGTTAGCAAGGGACCGCTCACGCGGTGCGGCGCGACGGCTCCAGAAACGCTTTAGCGCTTTACTTCGGAGCGCCGCCGAGCGCGCCGGCCTTGACGTGGAGATCGCTCGAAAGTACCCAGCCGAAGCGGCCGCGATGCGGGCCGCTAAGAACCTTGACGCCGATCGCGTCCTCGTCGCCGCTGCCGAACTTTGGATGAGCGACCCCCGGGAAGCAGGCGACGATCATCGCGCGCGTGCCGGGCCCGGCGAGCACGGTGTGCGCGAAGATCGTGCGTGTATTGCCCCATTGACCCGCCGCGTAATCGACGAGGCGCGAACGCGTATCCCACACGAACACGTCGGGGTCGACGGCGTTCGAAGACAGGACGGCGCGGCTACCGAGTGAGATCGTGCACTCCAGCGCCGCGGCGGGTGTGGCGCCCAGCGCGAAAGCGGCTACCGCGACGAACGCGAACGCCCGTGCCACTACGCTTCTCGTCCGACCAGCCTTCGTTCGTGCAGCCACGTACCGAAGTCGAGCGCAGTCATGGGATGCGCCACCGAGAACCCTTGAATAGCATCGAAGCCCAGCGAGACGAGCGCAGCTTGCTGCGTCATCGTTTCGACTCCCTTTGCGATGACGCTCCAGCCGAGCGCTTTGGCGACGATGAGAGTGCCCTCTACGACGGCACGAGCCGTGCCGTCGCCGTTGGCGCCCTCTGCCAGAGGCCGCTCGAGTTTCACCGCGTCGACGGGAAGGTGCGCGAGCGAGGCCAGCGTCCCGAGGCTGCCGTCGAAACCGTCGAGGGCGAAGCCGATGCCGTTGCGCGCGCAGTGCTTGACGAACGCGGCGATCTCGTTCGTGCGTTCGGTATCGCCGAATTGCTCGGGATCGATCTCGATGCGCAAGCGATGCGCGTCGTGCGCGAGCGCGTCATCGGCAAGCAGATCGTCGATCTCGCGCTGATCGAACGCCGCGAGATTGACGTCGATGCGGATGGGAGTTCCCGCGCGGTGCCATGCGCGCGCCTGCGCGGCGGCTTCGCGCAACACCCAGCGGTCCAGCGCACGGCGTCCCGCCTCGTCGCGCGCTATCGACCAGCCGCGTTCGGGAGCCAGCAGGCCGTGAACGGGATGGATGCGGCGGATCAGCGCTTCGGCGGCGAGCACGTTGCCTGCCGCAACGTCGAGGATCGGCTGGTAGCACAGGATGTAGCCCACTTCGTGCGTCTCGCCCGCGAACGTCGCATTGCCGAGCGCACGCGTGTCCTCGAAGTCACACGTGACGTCGCCAAAGCGCACGCGGGAGCCGCCGTCCCCTTTGGCGGCATACATCGCCGCGTCGGCGCATGCGAGCAATTCGTCGCGGGAGCTCGCGTCGTCGGGATAGATCGCGACGCCGATGCTGGCACTGAGCGTAAAGCGATAAGCATCCACGCCGAAGGGCCGCGTCAGGACGCCGCCGATGCGCTGTGCGATAGACTGAATTTCTCCGCGGTCGGCGATGTGCGGCATCAAAATCGCGAATTCGTCGCCGCCGAGGCGGCCGATGTATTCCTCGCGTCGCAACGTTCCGCGTAGGCGATGCGCGACTTCCGCGAGCACGATGTCGCCGCCCCGGTGGCCGACGGTATCGTTGACCGCTTTGAAGCCGTCGATGTCGAGAAAGAGGACCGCCGTGCGCGCCCCGACGCGTTCGGATTCGACGATCGCTTCGTCCAGCCGCCCATGAAGCGCAACGCGGTTGGGCAGTGAGGTCAGCGCATCGACGTAGGCGAGCCGCTCGATGCGCGCGTCGCTGGCGCGCCGTTCGATGCCGCGTGAGAGCGCCTCGACGACCGTCTCGACGTACCGCCAATCGTCGTCGCCAAAGGGCTGCGTGCGCGGCGTCGCGGAACCGAACGTGAGCACGTAGCGCTCCTCGCCCACGCGAAACGCCACCGCGAGAAAACAGCGCAGACCGTCGGCGAGCGCCGAAAATTCGGACGAGTCGGCGGCATCGAGGATGGCAAAGGTGCCCGAACGTAAGACCGCGGCGCCCGCGACGGTGCGGGCGATGGCAATGCGGCTGCCCTCTGCCGGACCGCTGTCGGTTTCTTCCACATCGAGCTCGGTACCATCGACGCGCGCCAGCGTAGCGCGCTCGAGACCGATGCCTCCCACGGCCTCACGCAAGATCGAACGAATGTGCTCCGCACCGCCAACGCCGCGCCGCACGACGAGATTCCAAAGCGACTCGAGCCGCGCGCGTCGCGGCGGAACGATGTCGTGGGCGTCCAGCAGGCGCAGGGTCACGCTTGCAGCCGGAGCGCCGTCGACCAGCTCGCGATCGCCCGAGCGCAACGGCTGAACGCGGACGGCAACGTGCCGGTCGCCCCGCGGGGTCGTCAGGCGCGCTTCGAACACACGGGGCTTGAGGGACACGAGTTCCGGCATCAGGTCGTGCGCCGCCGTCGCTGCCAGCACGTCGTCCGGCAACGCGAAGAGCTCGCCGGCTTCCGGGCTGACGTACGTCAGACGTCCTGCTCTCGCATCGACGACGAGCAGCACCTCGTTCGTAACGCCACCCAGGCCGCGTTCTATAACGGACGGCAACTGGTCGAACATTCAGGGTATATTTGCACGGGCGGCTAGGAATGGCCCTCCGCCTTTTGTGAGAATAGCGCGCCGGTGCGACTACCAGAGACTCTTCGCAAGGCGCTGCGGCCGCTCGGCGCGATCGCTGGGCTGACCGGAGCCACGGCGCTACTGAACCGCTCTCTGCGCAACGAGCCGCTCCCGCTGGATCACGTCGGCGGTATTCGCCGGCCCTGGGCGTGGCGCGGGTACGATATCTTCGTCACCGAGCTTGGGGCCGGTCCCCAGATGCTGCTGGTGCACGGAATTTATTCGGGCGCGTCGTCATACGAATACCGCAAACTCGCACCGTTGCTCGCCCGGACGCACCGCGTCGTCGTCTTCGACTTCTTGGGCTGCGGGCTCTCGGCAATGCCGGCGCTCGCGTACTCGAGCGAACTCTTCGTCGAACAGGTCGTCGACGCCATCGGCGAGCTCACGACGGGACCGCTCGTGCTCGTCGGCAGTTCGCTCGGCGGCGCGTTTGCCATTCGGGCGGCAACCCGGGCGCCCGACCGCGTGAAACGGCTCGTCACGATATCGCCGACGGGACTCGCGGGCGTGCTCGATGCGGAACCGACCGCCGCACAACGTGCAGCCGGAGCGCTCTTTCGTGCGCCGCTCGCGGGCGACGCCGCGTTCAATGGGATCGCATCGAAAGCGTCGATCCGCTGGTTCTTGTGCAAGCAGTCCTACGCCGATGCAGCCTCGGTCACGCCGGAGATCGTCGATCACTACTATGCGGTGACCCACCAGGCCGGTGCGCGATTCGTTCCATCGCACTTCGTCGGCGGCTCGCTCAACATCGACGTCGCGCGCGATCTGCCGTTCGTCGAAGCGCCGCTGCTGGTGCTCTGGGGCGAACGCGCATCCGAGACGAGCCCGGTACGGAACGCGGACACGTTCGTGCTCCTCGCGCGCGACGCTCGTCTCGAAACCTTCGCCGATGCGGGGCTGCTCCCGCAGGAAGAGACGCCGGAGCCGGTCGCTAGCGCGATCGTCGCGTTTGCGAGCGGCATGCTCGCTCAGGCGGGCGGGGAGTCCGCCCCGGCTGCCAGAACCGCGCCCGGCATGCGGCTCGCAAACGTCCCCGATATTTTCAAGAGTTACGATATTCGCGGTCTGTGCCCGGGCGAACTCGATGACGACCTCGCCTACGCGATCGGACGGGCGTTCGTCGACGAATTGCACGTCACGTCCATCGTCGGCGGCCGCGACATGCGGCCGTCGGGTGTCGGGCTCTTCGAGGCCTTCGCCCGCGGCGCGAACGAACAGGGCGCCGACGTCACGGACATCGGGCTCGTCTCGACCGACGCCCTGTACTTCGCGGTCGGGAAGTACGAGTTTGCCGGCGGCGTAATGATCACGGCGTCGCACAATCCGGCGACCTACAACGGCCTCAAGCTCACGCGTGACCGCGCGCAAGCTATTTCATTCGACACCGGCCTGCGCGCCATCCGCGACCGGATCGCGAGCGGCACGTTTGCGCCGCCGGCGGCCAAGCCCGGCACGATGTTCGAGCGCGACGTCCTCGACGAGTTCGCCGCACACTGCCTCACCTTCGTCGACCGGACCGCAATCAAACCGTTCAAGATCGCAATCGACGCAGGCAACGGCATGGCGGGTCTCACCGTCCCGTACGTCTTCAAGCATCTGCCGTGCGCAGTAACGCCGCTGTTCTTCGAACTCGATGGCACGTTTCCCAATCACCCCGCCAGTCCCATCGAACCTGAAAACATGTTGGATTTACAGAAGGCGGTGCTCGAGCACGGCTGCGACATCGGCGTCGCCTTCGACGGAGATGCCGACCGGATGTTTATCGTGGACGAGAAAGGCGACCTCATCGGCGGCGACATCGTCACCGCGCTCGTCGCGATCAACACGCTGCGACACTTCCCCGGCGGCAAGATTCTCTACAATCTTATCTGTAGCCGCAGCGTTCCGGAGGCGATCCTTGCGGCAGGCGGCACGCCCGTGCGCTCGCAAGTCGGCCATTCACTCATCAAGAAAACGATGCGCGAGCAAGACATCGTCTTCGGCGGCGAGCACTCTGGCCATTTTTACTTCCGCGACAACTGGTTCGCGGACTCGGGCATGATCGCGCTCCTGCAATGTTTGGAAGTCTTCAGCAATGCCGGCAAACCGGTCAGCGAGGTCATCGCGCCCATCGACCACCGGTTTCGATCGGGCGAGGTCAACAGCCGCGTCCACGACATCCCGGCCAAACTCGCGCAACTGCAGGCGCACTATAAGGACGCCGGGATCGACCACCTCGACGGCGTGACGATCCAATATCCCGACTGGTGGATGAACGTACGCCCATCCAATACGGAGCCGCTGCTGCGCCTCAACGTTGAGGGCGATACGAAAGAGCTCATGGAACGCCACCGCGACGAGGCACTCGAACTCATCCGGGGCTGACGATGTGACGGTAAAGCTACTGCTTGCGGCGCGCACTCACGCGAACGCTCGCACGTCCGACGTAAGTCTGTTGCCGGAGCTCGCGCTTCGCGCAAGATCGTAAGCGATGCCCGACGCACCGCCCGACCTCATCTCGACGCTCGCAGCCGTCGAAACGCTCCTACGGGGCGAGGCGCTCTACGCTTGGCCGACACGCGACGACGATCTGGCGTTGCTGGCCGCGACGCACGAGCGCCTGGTGCGCCGCTTCACGCTCGCGGTCGTCGGCGAATTCTCGAGCGGCAAATCGTACCTGCTCAACGCGCTTCTGGGCAAGGTGCGCTACGATTCCAGCGGCCGGATCGCGGGATTGCTCGCGACGGACATCAATCCGTCGACCGCAACGATTACCGAACTGCAGTATGGTTCGCAAGAATCCGCGCTTGCGAAGTATCCATCGGGCCGCCAGGAGCGCATTCCGATGGACCGGCTCTCGCGGTTCGTTGCGGTCGGCAAGAACGACGAGCGCGGCGCCTTACACGACGCGACCGCCGACGAGGATTCCGCGCCATCCTTCGTCGTCGTCTCGGTCGATTCGCCGTTCTTACAAAGCGGCTTCGTTATCGCCGACACGCCGGGCCTCGCCTCGCTCAACCCAGCCCACCGCCGCGCGACGCTCGCCTATCTGCCGCGGACGGACGCCGTCCTCTATCTCATCGATACCCAGCAGCCCTTTAGCGACGGCGATGCCTCGTTTCTCGGGCTGATCGGCGAACACGTGCGCACGATCTTCATCGTACAGACGAAGATCGATTTGTGGCGCATGCGCGAGGGCGACGGGCGCCAGGCATGGGAAGCGGCACGCGCGCGGATCGTCGAGCGGGCCCGCTCGTTCGCGCCCGACGCGGAAGTGTACAGCGTGTCCGCACGCGATTATGCCGCCGGCACGCTCGACGACGTTGCGGCGACGCGAGAGGCCAGCGGGTTCCCCACGTTGATCGCCGGACTCGATTCGTCCCTGGAGCGCCGGGCGCAGAGCGCGCGCGTCGAGCGGACGTTGGCCGTCTTGCACGAGCTCGCGGCGAAGACGGCCGCGCGCGTCCGGCGCGCGGCCGCGCTCGGGGAAGCCGGCGGCGAGGCGCTCGTGCGCGAACGCGATCGGGCCGCAAACGAACTGGTCGAACGCGAGCGCGCCCTGGGTCGCGAACGCGACGACGTGCTGCGCGCGGGCCGGGAACGGCGGGCCTGGATCGTTCGGCAAGGCAGTGCGCTTGCCGAGCGAGCGACGCGCGCGCTCGGCGCTGCGATCGACGTCGCGGACATCGAACGTATCCGCGATCGCGGTAAATTCCACAGCCTCGTCGATGCGACGGTTGCGCCGGTCTGGAAGATCTTTGCGACCGACGTCGCCGGTCACGTCGCCCGCGCGCTCGCACGTATCGCACGGTCGCGCTCGGACGTCCGCGTCGCCGACCTCGCGGCGCTACGCCTGGGCGGCGTGCCCGGCACGGGCGCGTGGTCGCGCGACCTCGCGAGCGGCATCGCCGCAACGATCGTGCTCGGTGCCATCGGGGGCCCGACGGTGACGTTCGTCCACGGCGTCGCACGTGCGTTTGCGACGCGTCCCCTCGGCACGTACATGAAACGGGAACTGGGCAGCGATCTCTACGGGACGCTCTTTCCGCAATTCGAACGCGACGTCGCTTCGTTCGTCGACGACCTGGCAGCGCGGCTTGCCGGTATTTATGACGACGCGGCCGCGGCGATCGAACGCGAACGCACGGTGGCGCGCGCGGAAACGCTGGAACCGATCGAACGCGCGCTGGCACGCGTGAACGACCGGGCGGGCCGCGCAGCCGCCTCCGCGCGGCGGGCGAGCGTGGTTTCCGAACTGGCCGGCATCGAAGAACGGCTCGTCGCGCTCGACGCGGAGCGGCGGTCGGTCAATCTAGCTGCGGCGGCTGGAGCCTCCCTCGCCTCCGGTGCGGCTACCGCCCCGACGCGCGGGATCCATTCGAGCGCGGACGGCCCGGCCGTCCCCTTCGATGCCGATGCGTACGATCGCGGCTTGCGACCGCAGCGCTATCGCGTCGTGCTGCTCGGCGCCTTGCACCGCGGCAAATCGAGTCTCATCAACGCCATCGCCGGCACGCGCATTCTGCAAGACGAGGGCGGCAGCGAAGCGCTCTTTCCCGTCCACGTGCGCTACGGTGAGCGCGAGCGCGCGTACGCGCTCGTGAATGAAGGTTCGTGGAACGAGATCGCGACGAGCGACGCGATGGCTGCGGCGGCACGTTCGCCCGTGCTCATCGAGACGCCATGGAGCATGCCGCGCGAACTCGTCCTCGTGCACGCGCCGGCTTTCGACAGCGGCAGCGACGAGGCCGAAGCGATCGCGCTCGCGGCCGCCCACCAGGGCAGCGAGATCCTCGGGCTCTTCTCGCGTCAGCTTTCCGACCGCGAACTTGCCCTCTACGCTCGCGTCGCGGAATTCGGCAAACCGATGTTGCTTGCGCACACTATTGCCGATAATGAAAGCGCCAACGAACGGCGCACCGTCGTCGAACTCGCGGGGCGTTACCTGCGCGAGCGTGCCATCCCGGTCACGCGCGTGTTCACCATTTCCGCGCTGGATTATTTCGAGGCCGCCCAGGCCAAGCGCGCGCCCTCGGCTTGGAACGAGCTGGGAGCGCTGCGCGAAACGCTGCATGCGCACGCAGACGAACACATGCACCGGCTCGCCGAACGTGCTCGGCGCGACGCGGAACTCGCGCGGACTGCCGAACCGTCGCCCGACGACGCTTCGCCGCCGAATCTTCGACGCGGGCTAGCTCGCTTTTTCGGTCGCCGCTAAAGCGTCACACACCTAGGCGCGCCGAGGTTCGGCCTGCAGGTGTCCCGAAACCCCGCCAACGTGCTACGTACCTACTCGCTCGGTCCCGCACGCATCGCCCTCGGAACGGGGGAGGCGCGATACGGACGCGTCGCCATCGAAAACGGACGCATCTCGGCAATCCTCGACGGCGATGGGCCCAGCGATTTCTCCTTACCGGTCGCCAGCACGATCGCACCGGGCATGATCGACGTGCATACCAACGGCGCGGACGACGTGCTCTTTAACCGCGATCAGGGCAACGCCGTCGAATTCGCCTCGCACTCGTACGCGGAGCAAGGCGCGACGGGCTTCGTCGCGACGATTATGACGGCACCGTGGGAATCGATGTTGCACGCTGCAAGCGAGACCGCCGAAGCCGCGCATGCACTCGCAGAGGGTCCGACGGTCAACGGTGCGCGGTGTGTCGGAATTCATCTCGAAGGCCCGTTCCTCAACCCGAAATTCCGGCGCGTGCACCGTCACGACTGGCTGCTGCCGGCAACGCGCGAACGCGCCAAGACGTTGCTCGAAGCGTGCCGCGGAGCGCTCGTGATGGTGACCATGGCGCCGGAAGTCGACGGCGTCGACGACGCGACGCGATTCTTTTTCGATCAAGGCGTCGTTTGTTCGGCGGGGCACACGTCGGGGAAGTATCGCGACGGCATGCTCGCCATCGGACTCGGTTTCCGCACGCTCACGCATGCCTTCAATGCAATGCCGCCGCTCGATCACCGCGAGCCGTCGCTGCTCGCCGCGTTCATGCAAGAATCGCGTACGACCGTGCAGGTGATTTGCGACGGCTTTCACGTGGCACCGGTGATGATCGACGTTCTGTACCGCACCCTTGGCGAACGGCTCGTGCTGGCAACCGATTACATGGCACCCGCGGGCAGCGGCTACCGCATCGACGGCGGCGTCGTCCGGGCCGAAGACGGAACGATCGCAGGGTCCGCGCTCCACATCGATCGCGCGGTCCGCAATCTCATGTCCTACGCATCGATTCCTTTCGAACGCGCGATCGTTGCCACCACCGACGCGCCGGCACGACTGCTGGGTATCGGCCGTGAGTGCGGCTCGCTCGCACCCGGCAAACGCGCCGACCTCGTGGTGTGGGACGACCGCTTCGAGGTCCTCACGACCATCGTTGGCGGCGAAGCCGTCTACGGCGCGCATCACCTCAGCAGCACGCGCGCGACCAGCGTCGGCTAGCGACGACAGCCGGCCGGTAGCGAACGCGCTCAGGCATTTGCGTGCGAACTCGCGCGCAGGCCCGCGAGCACCTCGAAAAACGTGCCGAAAGTCTTGCCGACGCAGGCGGGATCCTCGATGATGACGCCGTCGTTCACGAGCCCCGCAATTGCGAGCGACATCGCCATACGGTGATCGTCGTAGGTCGCGACGCGCGCGCACGAAAGTGGGCCCGGTGAGATGGCCAGGCTGTCCGGGGCCTCCTCGACGAGCGCGCCCATCTTGCGCAACTCGGCGCTCAAGGCGGCGATGCGATCGGTCTCTTTCCAGCGCATGTGTTCGACGCCGGAAATGCGCACCGGTCCATCCGCCCGCGAGGCGATCGCGGCAAGCGTCGGCGCCGTATCGGAGATGTCGTTCATGTCGACGTCGATGCCGCGCAGGCGCGCCGGTCCGCTCACGACGAGCGCGCCGTCGCGCTCTTCGACGCGCGCGCCCATGCGTTCGAGCACCCGCACGAATCGCGCATCGCCTTGCAGCGAGCGTAGGGTCAGTCCGGCAACCGCGACGCGCCCCCCACTCGCGGCCGCCGCTGCAAAAAAGTACGACGCGCTCGACGCGTCGGGTTCGATCGTATAGGCGTGCGGCGCGTAACGGCCGCCGGCCGCAACGCGGAGTTCGCGGGGCCCGCGGCGCTCGACCGGCACGCCCCACTGCTCCATCATCGCGCACGTCATCTCGACGTACGGCTCCGAAACGAGGTCGCCCCTCACGTGCAGCGTCACGCCGTCCCGCGTGTACGGCGCGACGAGCAAGAGCGCGGAGACCTGTTGGCTCGTCTTGCGCGCGTCGATGGCAAGCGTTCCGCCGGGCAACCCCGCCGCATGCAGCACGAACGGAAAGCGATTGGGTTCGCCTTGGCAATCGATGCGCGCACCTTGAGCGCGCAGCACGTCGAGCAGTTCTCCGACCGGACGCGCGCGCATCGCCGGCACGCCGTCGAAGCGGTACGTGCCCGAGCCCAGTGCCGCGAAAGCGGTGATGAAGCGCGCCGCCGTGCCGGCGTTGCCGACGAAGAGTTCCGCCTCGGGCGCCGGAATCGTCCCGCCCGCACCCTCGATGCTGAACGTTTCTCGCGCCGGATCGTGGGCGATACCTATTCCCAGTCGCGTGAGTGCGGCGGCGAAGAGCGTCGTGTCATCGCTCTCGAGTGCACCCTCGAGGACGGAGCGGCCCCGCGCGAGCGCGGCGAGCAGCAGCGCCCGATTGGTGAGGCTCTTGGAACCGGGCACGCGCACGTTGCCGCGCGCAGCGACGCCCAGAGGCAGGACGGCCAGCGTCGCCGTGCCGGACGAGCGCACGCTCAGGCCGCGCCGCCGCCGAGATACGCGGCGCGGACCGCTTCGCTCGCCATGAGATTGACCGCCGTGTCCTCGTGCACGATGCGGCCGACTTCGAGCACGTAGCCGCGTGAAGCGATGCCGAGCGCCTGACGCGCGTTCTGCTCGATGAGCAGAACGGTCGTGCCGCGCGCGTTGATGTCGCGAATCACGCGAAAAATCGTTTGCACGAGGATGGGCGAGAGCCCGAGCGACGGCTCGTCGAGCATGAGGAGTTTGGGGGCCGACATCAGCGCGCGCGCCATGGCGAGCATCTGTTGCTCGCCGCCGGAAAGCGTCCCGCTCTTCTGGCCCAGCCGTTCTTTGAGGCGCGGGAAAATGTCGAGCACGCGGTCATAGTCGGCCGTGACCTCGGCCTGCGACGTGCGCGTGTACGCGCCGAGTTCGAGGTTCTCGCGTACCGTCATCCGCGCGAAAACGCGGCGCCCTTCGGGCGAATGGCCGATACCCCGGCGCACGATCCGGTCGGGCGACTCGCGCAGCATGTCCTCGCCCGAGAAGCGGATCGCACCTTTCGTCGGTTTCACGAGGCCGCTGATCGCGCGCAGCGTCGTGGTCTTGCCCGCACCGTTCGCGCCGATGAGCGTGACGATCTCGCCCTCGTCGACGCGCAGCGTGACGTCCTGTAAAGCGCGAATACGGCCGTAAGAGGCGTCGATGCCGTCGACTTCGAGCAGCGCCATTATGCCACGTCCGCACCGCCGGCTCCACCGGCGCGACCGAGGTACGCTTCGATGACCGCTTCGCTGCGGCGGACGTCGGCAGGAAGGCCTTCGGCAATTTTCTCGCCATGATCGAGTACGGTGATGCGTTCGCTCACCTGCATCACGAGGTTCATGTCGTGCTCGATGAGAAACACCGTCACGCCGGTCGCGCGAATGCGCGCGATGAGGCCGACGAGCTCGTCCTTCTCGCGCGGATTCATGCCCGCAGCGGGCTCGTCCAAGAGCAAGAGTTTCGGTTCGCTCGCGAGCGCGCGCGCGATCTCGAGTCTGCGCTGACTGCCGTAGGGCAGGTTGCGCGCGTAGTCGTCTGCGCCGCGTTCCAAATCGACGAAGCGCAACAGATCGCGCGCGCGTTCGCGCACGCGACGTTCTTCGATACGCTGGCGCGGCGAATGTAGGAGCGAATCGAGCATGGTCGCGTTCATGCGGGCGTGTTGCCCGGTCATGACGTTATCGAGCGCGGACATAAACGCGAAGAGGCGGATGTTCTGGAACGTGCGCGCGATGCCGCACTCGGTGATGCGGTCCGTCGAGAGTCCCGTGAGCGCGCGACCGTCGAGGTCGATCGTGCCGGAGGTCGGTGCATAGATGCCGGTAATGAGATTGAAGACCGTCGACTTGCCCGCACCGTTGGGTCCGATCATGGCGACCACGGCGCCGGACTCGATCTTGAACGAAAGGTCGTTGACCGCGACGAGGCCGCCGAAGGTGCGGCGGACGTTCGTGAGCTCGAAAAAGGGTGCCGCCATTACGCGCGCGTCGCACCTCCGTATTCGGCTTGCTCCTGGGCGGCGAGCGTCGGATCGGCGAGCGCCTCGTGAAATTCGGCCTTGCGCTGACGGCTCGGGATGAGACCCTCCGGCCGAAAAAGCATCATCAGCACAAGGATGATGCCGTAGAGCATGAAGCGGTAATTCGTGAAATCGATATTGGTCAAACCGGCCTGGTGCGCAAGATTGGTCGACTGCGGCAAGAGAAAACTGTTGATGAACGAGAGCACGAAGCTACCGACGATGACGCCCGCGATATTGCCCATCCCGCCCAGCACGAGCATCGAAAGCACGAGGACGCTCACGTTGAACTGGAACTGATCGGGCGAGACGAGCGAGAGTTTCGCCGCGTAGGCAACGCCGGCCAGACCGCTGAACGACGCGCCGAGTGCGAAGGCGGAAAGCTTGGCCGTCGTCGTATTGATGCCCATGTGGCGCGCCGCGAGTTCGTCCTCGCGAATGGCCATCCAGGCGCGCCCCAGGCGGCTGCGTTGGAGGTTCGCGGCAACGAAGATGCCGAGCACGATGAGCCCGAGCAGCACGTAATAGTACGGCGTCGCACTGAAGCCGAATGGTTTGCCGAAAAGCGACGGCTGATCGAGCGAACTGATACCGTTGGGGCCGTTGGTGTACTGCGTGAGATTCAAGAACGTTTGCGGCACGATTTCGCCGAAACCGAGCGTCACGATCGCCAGATAGTCGCCGCGTAGCCGCAAGGTCGGCGCGCCGAGCAGGAGCCCGAAGATTGCGGCGATGACCGACGCGACGAAGAGCATGACCCAAAAAGGGATGTGGATGCCGAACTGCTGGCTCGCGAGCATCGCGTAGGAGTACGACCCGATCGCAAAAAACGCCGCATAGCCGAGGTCGAGGAGTCCCGCGAAGCCGACGACGATGTTGAGCCCCAGCGCGAGCAAGATAAACGCACCGGCATTGGCGAGGAAATCGATGTGCGAGTTGTTGCGGTCGAGCCACGGAAAGGCCACGAGCACGACGCCGAGCAGCGCGAGCGCCGCGCGCCTGCCACTGCGCCCGCGCAGCGCCGTCACACCTTTTCGGGGAGCGACTCCCCGAGCAACCCGGCCGGCCGGAAGATGAGCACGAGCACGAGCACCGAGAAGACGACCACGTTGGACCACTGCGCGCCCTGCGGGATGTACTGCGTGCCGACGGCCTCAACGAGCCCGATGAGAAAGCCGCCGAGCATGGCGCCTGGGATGTTCCCGATGCCGCCCAGGACCGCTGCGGTAAAGGCTTTGAGGCCCGCTTGGAAACCGTTGAAGAACCAGGTCGTGCCGTAGTACACGCCGCTCGCGAACCCCGCCGCGCCCGCGAGCGCGCTGCCGATGAGAAACGTCATCGCGATGGTCGTATTGACGTTGATGCCCATCAGCTGTGCCGCATCGCGATCCTGCGCCGTGGCCCGCATCGCCTTACCCATCTTCGTTTTGCTGATGAAGAGCTGCAGCGCGACCATCATGCTGACCGCAAAGGCGATCACGATGATCTGCTTGAGGGAGATTTGCACGCCGCCTAGTGCCACCGTCGGATTCGGGATGACCTCGGGAAACGGCACGGGCGAGGGTCCGCGCCACAACTGCATGACGTTCTCGAGAATGAACGACATGCCGATAGCCGTAATGAGCGGCGCCAGGCGCGGCGCATTGCGCAAGCGCCGGTAGGCGAGCCGTTCGATGAGGATGCCGACGATACCGCACAGCAGCATCGACCCGAGAACCGTCACGAGCACCACGCCCACGAGCGCTATGCCGTGAACTTCGCCGCTTACACCGAGCGCCGTGAGGATGGCGAGTGAGAAGAACGTGCCGAGCGTGTACACGTCACCATGCGCGAAGTTGATGAGTTCGATGATCCCATACACCATCGTATAGCCGAGCGCAATGAGCGCGTAGATGCCGCCGAGCGAAAGTCCGTTGACGATCTGTTGGAAGAAAACGTCCAAGAGGGACTGCTAGACCTTGAGGTTGATCTGATCGACGAAGCTCGCCTTGCCGCCGGCGATCTTGTAAAGGCTCAAGATGGGGTTCGTCGTGTCGCCGTTTTTGTCGAACCCTATTGCCCCGATGGGTGAGGGGAAGCCGGTCGTCGCGGCGACATTCTTGAGCACGTCGGCCCGAGCGGGCATCTTGTTTCCGGCCGCCGCAAGCGCTTTCTTGATCGCCGCGATCTCGACGTTTGCGGCCGCATAAGCGTTGGCGCTATACGGTCCGACGTCGGAGCCCCAACGCTTTTTGTACGCGGCGACGAACGCCGTCGCGCTCGCGAGCTTCGACGTCTCGGGTGCGGCTACGGTATAGTATGAATTGTTCGCCATGCTACCGGCGGTCTTGAGAAATTCTGCGTCGCTGATGCCGTCGCCGCCGATGTACGGCACCGACTTGAGCCCGGCGTCGGCCATCTGTTTGCGCAGCAGCCCACCGCCGGTGGCCGTCGTACCGCCGTAAAACACGAGGTCCGGCGCGAGCGCGTGACCCTTGGTCAGCAGCGCCTTGTAATCCGTCTGACCTTTGGTCAGGTGCTCGTGGCCGACGACCGTGCCGCCGCCGGATTTGAACTGGGCTTCGAACACGTCGGCGAGGCCCTTGCCGTACGTCTCATTGTCGTCGATGACGAACGCTTTCTTGTAGCCGAGTTTCTTGGCGAACTGAGCGCCCGCGGCGCCCTGGCGATCGTCGGTCGTGCAGACGCGGAAGTAGCTGATCGTCTCGGGATGCGACGTGCGCAGCTTGACCGCGTCGCCGCCCTTGGTGAGTCCGGTGCTCGTGTTCGATGGGCTAATTTGCGCCAAGCTCGCGTCGTTGGTGATCGGAATCTCGGCCTTGGCGACGCTCGAATTGAACGGCCCGACCATCGCGAGTACCGCGCTATCGGAGACGAACTGCTTGGTATTCTGCGCCCCTTGTGCGGGATCGTGGGCGCCCTGAACGGCGTCATCGAGATCGTACGCCGCGAGTTTGAAGCCGCCGGGAAGGCCCTTGGCGTTGGCCTCTTCGATGGCTTGGACCGCACCGTTACGCGTCGGAATGCCCGTCGACGCATCGGCACCGCTGACCGGCATATCGATGCCGAGCTTGATGACGGTGCCGCCCGAGGTGTCGGCGGCGGCCGACGACGTCCCCGACGATGACTGCGAGGTCGACGTAGCCGGCGACGAACAACCTGCCGCCAGCGCCCCGCATAGAGCCGCGGCGCCAAGACGGGCGAGAACGCTTGAGTGATGCATCTACACCTCCGCTCAACGACACGGCGCACTACCGTCTCGGCGAATCGGGTGGGTGTACGCCCTACTGCGGGGCTTCCCTTTCGACAAGGAAAGAGACGCGAGACCGCGCGCGAAGGCAGTGGCGTGACGACGCATACCCTCCGTCGTGGAGTCGCTTGGACCGTCGCGGCGACGGTCGCCGCGACGGTGTTTTTTATCGCGGCGCTCAACAACGATGTCTACAACGCGACCACACCACCGCACTTGGTCTGGCACGTCGTGCTGCGCAAGTTCTACAGCGTCGTTGCGTTCACGCTCCTCGCGTATCTCATCTCTCGCGCGATAGCCGAACGCGGCGCGAAGCCGACGCCGTTCAAACTCCTCGCGAGCATCGCCGCATACAGCGCTACCATCGAAGTCGCCCAGTATCTCCGCGGCACTCGCGAAGGTCTTGGGTGGAACGCGGTCGATATCGCATGCGGTGCGCTCGCCGGTGCGCTTGCCGGTGTGCTCGCCGCCGTCGTTCGCCGCTCGTAGTCGAGCGTGGCGGGCTCGATGTAGAAACGGCGGCCGAAATGTCGGCGCCGGCGCGGACCCTAGAGGTTACAGCGCCGCTCGCGCGACCTCGCCCAGAAGCCGCGGCACGTCGGGATGCGAGCCCAAGAAGTTGGAAATCTCGATCGGAATGCACAGCTCCGTCCGGGCTGCAATGACGATTTCCATGATGTCGCGGCGTACGTGCATCCCGGGCGTGAGAAAATACGGAACCGTTACGATCCGGCCTGCGCCGCCCGCGACCGCCGCACGCAAGGTGGACGGGATCGACGGCTCGGCCATCTCGAGATAGGCAGCGTGCACGGGGAGCGCGAGGTCGACTGCCATCGCACGAGCGAGTTCGACGAGCGACGCATTGGCCTCGCGCGAACGCGACCCATGACCGATCAAGACGACGTGCGTTTCCATCCGCGCCCTTAGACGCTCGCGAGCTCGCGCACGGCGGCCGCATTGAAGTACGCCGCTTGCGGATGGTGGATGACGATCGCGGCCGTCGACTGCTCCGGGACGATTTGGTACGCTTCGGTGAGCGTCGTGCCGATGGCGCGTTCGGCGTCGAGCAGTTCCCAGACCAGAGCGTGCTGCGAGAGATCGGGGCACGCGCCGTACCCCCACGAATAACGCTTGCCGCGATCGCCGTCCAGCCCGAGCTCGCCGCGGACCCGCCGGTGCGTGTGTTCGGCGAGCGCCTCCGCAGCCTGCACCGAAAATCCATGCAGATAATAGCTCTCGCTGTAGTCGCCTGCGGCTTGCAGTTCGTCGATGCGATGCGATACCGAGCGTCCGACGGTAACGACCTGCAGAGCGATCACGTCGCTCGCTTCTCCGTCCTCGGGTTCGCGCAGGTAATCCGCCAGGCACAGGTGTTCGCCGCCCTGCTGACGCGAGAAGCGCAAGCGCGCGATCTCGCGCGAGGGCTCTTGCGGTGCGTACACGATGACATCGTCGCCTCGTCCGGCGGCCGGGAAGTAGCCGTAGACGACCTTGGGCGAGATGATCCCGTCGCGCTCGGCCTCACGCCGGTATCGCTCGAGCCGGGGTGCGAATTCTTCACGCACGAGGCGCTCGAACTCGGCGCCCTTGGTGCTGGCGGCCCCCCACGAGAGCCGGTACAAACTTTTTAGATCGAAGTGCGGCCACAACTCCGCGGGATCGACGCCGGCGACGGTACGCGGGCCGAAAAACGGCGCGCGCGGGGCCGCGACGCTCGAGAGATGCTCGCGCCCGGTCGCACCGCTGGGGATGGCAGGCGTCTTGGCTGCGCGAGCCAGTTCCCGCGCACGTTCGGCATCGGTGCGAATCCGCACGACGAACGCGTCGCGCCGCTCGGGTTCGCTCGTGAGGCGGTCCATGATATCGAGGCCCTCGAAGGCATCTTTCGCATAGTAGACACCGGGGTCGAAGTAGCGCGATCCCTCGTCGAGGAAGCCGATGCGCCGCCCGAAATCGCGGTTGATCGCCGCCCCGCCGATGAGGATCGGAAAGGCGAGCTTGCGCGAATCCTGTTCGCTCACGCAGATCGGCATCTGCTTCGATGTCGAGACGAGCAGCGCGGAGAGGCCGATTGCGTCGGCATCCACTTCGACCGCTTTGGCCAGAATCGTATTCATCGGCACTTGCTTGCCGAGGTCGTAGACGGTGTAGCCATTATTGGTCAGTATCGTATTGACGAGGTTCTTGCCGATGTCGTGCACGTCGCCGAAGACCGTAGCGAGCACGACCTTGCCCTTGGTCATGCCTTCCTTCTTCTCGAGGAACTGCTCCAGATGTGCGACGGCTTTTTTCATCACTTCGGCCGATTGCAGTACGAAGGGCAAGATGAGTTCGCCGGCGCCGAATTTGTCGCCGACCTCTTTCATTGCAGGCAACAGAACGTTATTGAGGACGTCGACGGGATCTCGGCGCGCGAGCACCTCGTCTATTTTCGCTTCGATGCCGTCCTTGCGGCGGCGCAGGATGGCGCTATGGATGCGCTCTTCGACGGATGCATCTGCGTCTTCGTCGACGGCCGTGGCAGCGGCGTTGCCTGCGGGGGCCGCGTTTTCGAAATGTTCGATGAGCTGCTGCAGCGCGTCGGGACGGCGATTGAGGACGAGGTCGTCGCAGAGGTCGCGCTCGCGCGCGTCGAGCTCGCCGTAGGGCGTGATTTCTTTGGCATGCACGAGCGCCATGTCGAGGCCCGCGTGCACGCAGTGGTGCAGCATCACCGAATTGAGTGCCGCTCGCGCCGACGGCTTGAGGCCGAACGAAACGTTCGAGACGCCGAGCGATGTCAGCACGCCCGGCAGCGCCGCCTTGATGAGGCGGATGCCCTCGATCGTCTCGACCGCCGACGGAAAGAATTCGGGATCGCCCGTTGCGAGCGTAAAGGTCAGCGCGTCGAAGATGAGCGCACCCGGCGGCAACCCGTACTCGCCGACGATGATGTCGTAGATGCGCTGCGCGACCGCGAGCTTACGTTCGGCCGTCTTCGCCATGCCCGTCTCGTCGATCGTCAGCGCGACGACGGCCGCGCCGCTCTCGACCGCCATCGGCAGGATCGTGTCGATTTTCTCGCGCCCGTTCTCGAGATTGACCGAGTTGACGATCGCCCGTCCCGCGTAAATTTTCAAAGCCGCTGCGACGACTGCGGCTTCGGTCGAATCGATCATCAGCGGGGTCTCGACCGATTGCGCAAGGCGCTTGACGATCGTCGCCATCTGCCCGTCTTCGTCCGTGCGCTCGGTGAGCGCCGTACAGATGTCGAGCACGTGCGCGCCGCCTTCGACCTGTTCGCGCGCGACGAGGGTGATCGCATCGTAGTCGTCGGCGAGCAGCAGACGCTTGATCTTGCGCGAACCCTGCGCGTTGATCCGTTCGCCCACGAGCAGCGGCGAGCCGTCCTGTTTGAGCGCAGTGGCCGTCATCGCCGAGGCGGCAAATTGCAACGGTTTGGGCTCGGGACTGCGGCCGCGCTTGCCCGCGACGGCCGCGACGAATGCCGCGATGTGTGCGGGCGTCGTGCCGCAACACCCGCCGATGGCATTGACGCCGAAATCGCGCACGAACGCACCGAGTTCGCGCGCCATCTCCTCCGGACGCTCGGGATAGATCGTCTCGCCCTTGGGGCCCATGAGCGGCAGGCCGGCGTTGGGGATGACCGACACGAAACAGCGCGAGCTATCGACGAGATAGCGCACGGCGTCGCGCATATGCGTCGGGCCCGTCGAGCAGTTGAGCCCGATGACGTCGATGGGCAGCGCGTCGAGGGTCGCCGTGACGGCGCGGATGTCCGTGCCCAGCAGCATGCGACCCGTCACGTCGAGGGTCGCCTGCGCCTGAATCGTCACGCGCCTGGTGCCCCGCGCGAACGCGCGCGTAATGCCCGCGATCGCCGCCTTCATTTCTAAGAGATCTTGGCTCGTCTCGAGCAGCAAGAGATCCACGCCGCCTTCGACGAGGTACCGGGCTTGTTCGCCGTACAGATCGGCCAGTTCGTCGAAGGTGATTTTCGAGAGCGTGGGGTCCGATGACGAGATGAGCATCCCTGTGGGCCCGAGGGAACCCGCGACGAAACGCGGCTTGGCTGGAGTGCCGATCGCTTCGCAGGCGCCGCGGGCGATGCGGGCCGCGGCCAGGTTCACCTCCGGAGTCTTGGCGCCCAGGCCGTACTCCTCGAGCTTGAGGCGGGATGCCGTGAAGGAATCGGTCTCGATAACGTCCGCCCCGGCCGCGAGGTACGCGTCGTGGACGTTGCGGATGAGGTCCGGCCGAGTGAGGACCAGAGCTTCGTTACACCCGTGGTACGGCGCGCCGCCGAAGTCGTCGTCGGTCAGCCCCATTTCCATGAGTTCGGTGCCCATGGCGCCATCGAAAACGAGCACACGGTCGGCCAGGGCGGCAAGATACGGCGACGGCCTGTCCATTGGGCCCCATTATCCCCGATGCGACAGGATGTGCAAGCGCTAAATGTCGAGGCTTCGGCAAGACGCGCGGTTGGACATCTGTCTTCGGCACCGGTTCGTCCGCTAATGCGGCCAGATTGACGTTGCGTAGCGGGCAACGAAGTAGACGATGCCAAGCGTCCCGGCGACGGCCAGCGGCCATTCCAAGAGCCGGAACGCCCAATCGTCATAGAGCGGCGACATGTCCGGGTGCACCGCCGGCCGCGTGTAGATCGGATAACGCGGCTCCAAGAAATCCTGTCCGGCTACCCGGAGCTCGACGCGCTCGTCGCGCGATCCGACCAACACGTGCGGCTTCGCGTTCATCGTGCATCCCCAATGCTCGGATCCCAGAAGCAGCGGTTCACGCCGCCGGGCGCGAACGCACGAACGATACGCATGATATACTCCTCACTCGTGAAGCGCGACTCGCGACAGAAACGTCGCAGCCGCCTCATGAGCGTAGCGCCGCGACGTGAATCGCGCTTCCCCCGCGCAGGGGACCTGACGCTGGAAACGGATGTTCACTTCTTTACAAAAGTGTGATTTGCGACGGGACACCATGGAGTAGGGCCGTCCAACGCGCGGCAGAACGCTTCGCACGATGACTTCGTTAGCGCACGAGTTGCTCGACGTGGTTCGACTCAGAGCGATCCCGAGTTTTTACGTTCTCAAGAACGATTTGAGCATTCTCGTCGCTTGGCCATCCAAAACCGACGCCGTGTCCGCGACCTACGCGTCCGGCAAGAGGCTTGCGAAGCCGCTCGAAGCCGCCGTGCGAGACGTGACCGCATCGTGGCTCGACGCGCGCCGCACACGCTCTACCGTAGCCATCGTCGCCGACACGATCGTCATTCGCGTTGAGCATATCGCCTTCGGTGACATTGCGTGCTTCGGCCTCATCGTCGAACAGCTCCGTTTGCGCAATCCTCTGCAAAACGCCATCGAGCGATTCGGCTTGACGCGCCGCGAAACGAGCGTACTCGAACTCATCATTGCGGGCGAAGGCACCAGCACGATCGCTCGCAAGCTCGGAATCGCCGTCCCGACCGTTCTGCAGCACATCAAAAGCATTTCGTCCAAAACCGACGCTCACAGCCGGGCCGAAATCGTCAGCACGGTCGTCAACGCATCGGCAGCATGAGCGTACGCCTAACGTAGGAAGCCGGCGAAGCCGGTGGAAGCCGGACCCCATGCCGGCCATCGTGGAGACGCGCGATCTTTGTAAGTCCTTCGCCGGCTACCGTGCCATCGACGGCGTGTCGCTCGCGATCGAGGCGGGCACGATTCACGCCATCATCGGGCCCAACGGCGCCGGTAAAACGACGTTTTTCAATCTGCTTTCCGGCTTCGCGACGCCGACTTCAGGGACGGTCACGCTCGACGGCCGTGACATCACCGGACTCGCGCCGCATGCCGTCGCGCGGCTCGGCATGGTGCGCAGCTTCCAAATCAACAGCATTTTCACGCATCTGCGCGTACTCGACAACGTCAAAGTCTCACTCCAAGCGAAGACGGCGCTGCCGTCGCGCTTTTGGCAGCCGGGCCGCGCGACGTGCGTGCTCGATTCGCGTGCACGCGAACTGCTTGCAGACGTAGGTCTCGAACGCGAGCGGGATTTGCTGGCAGCGCAACTCTCTTACGGCCGCAAGCGCGCGCTCGAACTCGCCATCTCGCTCGCAGGGGACCCGCACATTCTCTTGCTCGACGAGCCGACGGCCGGCATGGGCACCGAGGATATCGGGCGCATCACGGAGCTGATCGGCCGCGTCAAGACCGGCCGCACCATCGTGCTCGTCGAACACAATCTCAGCGTCGTGGCCGATCTCAGCGACCGGATTACCGTGCTGCAGCGCGGCCGCGTGCTTGCCGAGGGAACCTATTCTGAGGTGCGAGCCGACCAACGCGTGATCGACGCGTATCTCGGCGGCGGAGCCGGCGCGCATGCTTGAGACGCGCGATCTACACGCCTACTACGACGAAAGCCACGTCTTGCGCGGCGTCGACCTAGAGGTCCGGCGCGGCGAAGTCGTCACGCTCGTCGGCCGCAACGGCGCCGGGAAGACGACGACACTTAAGTCGATCATGGGCATGGTGCGCAAGCGCTCGGGCGCCATCGTCTTCGACGGCACTGCGATTCTGGGGCTGCGATCCGACGAGATCGCGCGCTTGGGTATCGGCTTCGTGCCCGAAGAGCGTGGCATCTACGCGACGCTCAGCGTGGCGGAAAATCTCTCGTTGCCGCCCGTCGTCGGTGCCGCCGCCTGGCCGCTCGAGCGCATCTACGGACTCTTTCCGATTCTCAAAGAACGCGGCGCGGCGATGGGCACGACGCTCTCCGGCGGGGAGCAGCAGATGCTGGCGATCGCGCGCGTGCTGCGCAGCGGAGCGAAACTGATTTTGCTCGACGAGCCGACGGAGGGCCTCGCACCCGTTATCGTGGATGCGATCGGCGAACTCATTGTGACGATCAAAACATCCGGCGTGACCATCCTGCTCGTCGAGCAAAATCTGCGCTTCGCGACCCGCGTCGCCGACCGGCACTACTTGATGGTCCACGGCCGCATCGTCGAAACGATGAGCAACGCCGAAGTGATCGACCGCGAAAGCGACCTGCTCGCGCACCTCGGCGTGTAATGCCTTAGATCGGTTCTGCGCTCGGATCGACGACGAGCCGGTCCGGCTTCTCTTCGTCCTGCACGAGCCTCGGTCGCGCGAAGGCGCGATGGAGGATCTCGCCGACGATGCCGCGCCGCGCGACGAGAATGACGATTGCAAAAACGAGTCCCATCACGATATTCGTCTTGTCGCCGATGGGTGTCTTTGAAACGAAAAAATCGAGCGATTCGTACAGCGCAGCGCCGACGATCGGGCCATAGATGGTGCCGATGCCACCGAGAATCGTCATGATTACGATCGCACCCGATGTGTGCCAATCGACCCCATCGAGCCCCGCCAAACGATTGCCAAGCGAAAACAGAGCGCCGGCCAAGCCCGCGAGCGTGCCCGACATGACGAATGCGGCAAGCTTGAAACGGTCGGTGTTATATCCCACGCTTTTCGCACGGTTTTCGTTCTCGCGCATCGCCGCGAGCACCGCACCGAAGGGCGACGTGACGATGCGCACGGCAAGCGCGGTCGAGCCCGCAAGCAGCGCCAAAACCAAATAGTAGTACGTGTAGTCGTTATCGAGCCGCAGTCCGAACAGCGTTCCGCGCGTCGTGACGTTGAGACCGTTCTCGCCGCCGGTCAAGCCGACGAGTTGAAACGCGAGAAAGTACTGGATCTGCCCGATGGCCAGCGTAATCATCGCGAAATAAATGCCGCTGCGCCGCACGGCGAGCGCGCCGACGAGCAACGAAAGCACGAACGCGTAGACGACGCCGCACGCCGCGGCCACCACGAACGATCCGATGCCGTGTGCGATCGCGATCGTCGCGACGTATCCCGCGCCGCCCCAAAAAAGCGCGTGCCCGAACGAGAGCAGGCCCGTGAAGCCGAGCAGCATGTCGAACGCCACCGCGACGAGGGCGAAACACAGCAGATCGATCGCAAAGACGACGTAGACGCCGGGCAGGAACGGCAGCACGAGTCCGATCCCGAGCAATACGCCGCCGACGAGCAATCCGCGCCGGCCTTCGATGAGCGCGAGCGTCATCTACGCGGCGCGCTCCGTGGTGCCGAAAAGCCCGGCGGGTTTGAAGAGAATGACCAGGACCATGACGACGAAGATCAACGTATTGGCGATGGGCGGGTAGAGCACCGCGCCGACCGCCGCGATGACGCCGAGCGCGAAGCCCGCCACGATACTGCCCAAAATCGAGCCGAGGCCTCCGATCACGACGATCGCGAACGTGTTGATGATAATCGAGTCGCCCATCGTCGGCGTCACGTTGGTATTGGGCGCCGCGAGGACGCCGGCGAGCGCAGCGAGCGCGACGCCGCACGCGAAGACGCCGCTGACGAGCCGGCTCGTGTTGATGCCGAACGCACGCGTCAGCTCGGGTTTTTCCGTCGCGGCACGAATGCGCGCACCCAGTGGCGAGCGCTCGACAACCAAATACACGAGCCCACAGATCACGACGCACACCACGATCACGAAGAGGCGGTACGTGGGATACAAGGTGAAGCCGAGGTTCGTCGCCCCCGAGAGGAGCGCGGGCGTCTCGTAGGGCGAACCGAGCGCCCCGGCGGCGAGCCGCATGGTGTCTTCGATGACAAGCACCGCGGCGAAGGTAAACAACAGATTATACAGCGGATCGAGATCGTACAGTCTCCGCAGGAGCGTCATTTCCAGGACGAGCCCGAACGCACCGACGACCAGCGGCGCGAGGACGAGGGCTGCGAAGAACGGGACGTGGAGGTACAGCGCACCATAGTACGCGACGAACGCCCCGAGCATGTACATCGCGCCATGCGCGAAGTTTACGATCCGCAGCATCCCGAAAATCACCGAGAGCCCAAGCGCCAGGAGCGCATAGAAGCCGCCGTTGACCAGGCCGTTGAAAATCTGGGTGACGAGGTAGTCAGGGGTCACGAGCGCGCGCTCCTGCGGTTACCAGTCTTTTTTGCAGACCGACTGTGATTCCGGACGGAAAGCGCGGCTCGGTGGGATGGTCTGAACGAGTTTGAACCACGCGTGCGGTTCTTTGACCTGCTCTTTGGAAAGCACGTCGACCACGTACATCTCGTGCGTGACGCGATGGTCGCGAGCGCGCCACTCGCCGGCCTTGGCGTAAAAGTCGGCAAACGACTTGCCGTCGAGGAACGCCTGTACCTTGTCGGCATCGACGGCTCCGACGGCCTTGACGGCCTTGAGCCATTGCATCGTTGCGGAATAATCCGCGGCTTGGATGTCGGTCGGTCGCAGGCCGCCGCCGACGCGCTTCGTGTAGCGGTCCGCCCACGCGCGCGACGCCTTATTTTGATTCCAGTACCACGACGTGGTGATGCGCGAGCCCGAAAACACGTCCGGCAGCGCGTCGACATCGGAGATAAAGAGCAAGCCGACGGCGACCTTCATCTGCTTGTCGAGCCCGAACTGCTTGACGCCCTTCATGGTATTGACCGTATCGGCGCCCGCGTTGAGCACGCCCAGTACGTCGGGCTTGGCGTTTTTGGCCGCCAGCAGATACGACGAGAAGTCCGTATTGCCCAGCGGAATCATGTCGGCATGGACGAAGCTGCCGCCCTCGGGTTTGATTGCGGTCGTGAAGTCCGCGAGCATCTGCTGGCCGAACGCATAGTTCGGCACGATGCCGTACCACGTCTTGCCGCCCGACCGCGCGACGTTGCGGCCGGTCGACGCGGCTAGCGAATACGTGTCGTACGCGTAATGATACGTGTACTTGTCACACGCCGCGCCCGTAAGGGCCGAGGTACCGCCGCCGGTCACGATGGCGAGCTTGTGCTTCTCTTTGGCGACGCCGGAGACGGCGAGGGCGGTCGCGCTGTTGGTCATATCGATCGCAAGCTCCGCACCGCCATCGTAGGCTTCGCGGGCTTTGGTTGCGGCTTCGGGGCCGTTATTGCGATGGTCGATCGCCTCGACTTCGATCTTACGGCCGAGCACGGAGCCGCCGAAGTCCTCGACGGCCATCTTCGTGGCTTCGACCGCACCGCGACCGGCGAGCGCGGCGTAGACTCCCGACATGTCGGTGATGACGGCGACCTTCACGGGTCCGTCGGCAGCGGCGACCGCCTGGGGCACGGCCGCCGGAATGGTGACGGCGAACGCTGCGGCAAGCGCCGTCAGTACGCGTAAAGATTTCAACGAGATCGTCCTTCCGAGGCGATGGTGCACGACGTCTTCACAACCGTGCAAGCTATTCCCGCGCGCGTAACGCCCCGTCCCCCGCGGTGTTACGATATGGCCAAGCCTTTATATTCAGCACTAAAGGAGCTTCGCATCTATGTTTATCGAGTACCGCGGTAAGTCGCCGCGGATCGCCGCCTCGGCCTTCGTCTCGCCGACGGCCGTGCTCGTCGGGGACGTCGTCGTCGGTGAGGAGTCGTCGATCTGGTTCGGAGTCGTCATTCGCGCGGATCATGGGACAGTGCGCGTCGGCGCGCGGACGCCATCGAGGACAACGCAGTCGTCCACGCAACGAGCGGACGGACCACCGTCATCGGCAACGACGTCACGGTCGGTCACGGCGCGGTCCTGGACGACTGCACGGTCGAAAACGGTGCGCTCGTGGGCAGTAACGCCGTCGTGCTCAACGGCGCGATCGTGGGCCAGAATAGCGTGATTGCGGCAGGCAGTGTCGTACGGGTGGACGACCACGTGCCGGCAGGCGTCGTGTCGGCCGGCGCGCCGGCCCGGGTCCGCAAGACCGTCACGGTTCGGCACGCCGGCTGGATCGAGCACGCGACCGCCGAATCGCTCGAAGAGGCGCGATCGTACCGCCGCGACAACATCGGCGACCCCGCGCATCACGACGTCAAGTCTGCCTCCCGGCGCAAGCCCGGGGCGGTCGTCGTGTAGGTGCGGCTCAGACGCGAGCCGGGGTGAGTTCGCTCCCTTCCCCCGCACGTGGAACTCCGCCGTCGGAGCCCGCGCGAGGCTTCTTTCCACGCTCGCGAACGTTCGACACGACGACATAAATCACGGGCACGAGCACGAGATTGAGAAACGTGGAGAGAATCATGCCGCCGAACACGGGCGTGCCCAGACTGTGGCGGCTCGAACTGCCCGCCCCCGTCGCGATGACGAGCGGCACGATGCCCAGGATGAAGGCGAACGACGTCATGAGGATCGGCCGCAGGCGGGTTTCCGCCGCCTGCTTCGCGGCAGACGCGGCGTCGAGACCCTGGGTGCGTAACTGGTTCGCGAACTCGACGATCAGGATCGCGTTCTTGGACGCGAGTCCTATCAACATGACGAAGCCGACCTGCGCGTACACGTCGGAGAGCACGAACCCAATGGCCGGCGACAGCGTCCCAGCCAGGATATCGCGCGCGAAGATCGCGATCAAGGCGCCGAGAATCGCGAGCGGTACGGACATCAGGATGATGAGCGGATCGGTCCAGCTCTCGTACTGCGCCGCCAGCACGAGGTACACGATGACGATGCCGAGCGCAAATATCAGGATGGACTGGCCGCCCGACTGAATCTCGTCGAGCGAGATGCCCGACCATGAGTGCCCGATGGTGCCCGTCTCGAATTTCTTTGCGTAGCCTTCCATCGCGGCGATCGCGTCGCCCGAGCCTTTACCTTGCTTCGGCTGCCCCGATAGCTCGATCGTGCGGAACAGATTGTAATGCGTGATAACCGGAGCGCTCCGCGTCTGCGTCGAGCGGATGAGCGTCGTGAGCGGCATGATCGCGCCCGAGTTCGCCTTGACGTAGATGTTTTGCAGGTTGCCGACCGTCGCGCGGTACGGTGCGTCCGCCTGGACGTAGACGCGATACGAACGATTGAGGTAATCGAAATCGTTGACGTACAGCGAGCCGAGGTAGACTTGCATCGTATTGAAGATGTTGCCCAGTGGAACGCCCAGGCTCTCGGACTTCATACGGTCGACGTCGACGACGAGCTGCGGGTTGTCGTTGCGAAACGTCGTGTAGACGCTGCTCAGCGCCGATTGGGGGTCGCGGTTCGCGGTGGCGACGAACTTATGGGCGACGTTATTGAGGTTCGCCAGATCGCCGTTGGATTTGTCTTGCAGCTCGTATTGGAAACCGCCGACGTTGCCGACGCCCGCAATGGAAGGCGGATTGAACGCGAAGACCTGTGCCTCCGTGACCCCCGCAAACTTGCCTTGCAAACCCTTGGGTCCGTATAGCAGCGGAAAGATCGTGCTGTTGAAGTCCGTGCGATCCTTCCAGTCTTTGAGCAGCACGAACATCGTCGCTTTGTTCGGACCGTTGCCGGAAAAACCGAACCCGATGACGTCGAAGATGCGCAGCACCTCGGAACGCGAGCGGATGATATTCTCGACCTCTCTCGTCACGCGCTCCGTTTGATCGAGCGAGGAACCTTCGGGAAGCTGGACGGTCGAGATGAAATAGCCCTGATCCTCGTCGGGCGTGAAGCCGGTCGGCACGGCCTTGAAAAGAAAACCCGTTACGGCGAGCGCGCCGATGAAGAGCGCCACGATGACGTACCGGAAGCGGATCAGACCACCGAGCGAGGCGTGATAGGACCGGCGCAGCCGGTCGATGCCCGAGTTGACGGAATTGAAGAAGCGGTTCTTCGGGCGCTCCGCCCGGCCGAGCAGCAATGCCGAGAGCGTCGGCGTGAGGGTCAGCGCGTTGAAAAGTGAGATCGCAATCGAGCACACGATCGTGAGCGCGAACTGTTTGTAGAGCTGCCCCGTCTCGCCCGGGAAAAACGCGACCGGAACGAATACGGCAAAGAGCACGAGCGAGGTTGCTACGACGGCGCCCGTGATTTCGTGCATCGCGGCCGACGCGCCGGCCAGCGGCGACATGCGCTTTTCCTGGATGAAGCGTGCGATATTCTCGATGACGACGATCGCGTCGTCGACGACGAGCCCGGTCGCGAGCGTGAGCCCGAAGAGGGTCAGCGTATTGATCGAGAACCCAAGCGCTTTCATCAACGCGAAGGTTCCGATGAGCGACACCGGAATCGTGATCGCCGGAATGAACGTCGTGCGCCAATCCTGCAAGAACAGGTAGATGACGCCGACGACCAGCACGATCGCGATCAGCAGCGTGATGATCACCTCGCGAATCGACTCGTTGACGAACGTCGTCGTATCGAACGCGACCTCGTAGTAGACGCCGGCCGGAAACTTCTGCGCGAGCTCGGACATACGCGCGCGCACGGAGCGCGAGACATCGAGCGCGTTTGCCGTCGGCAGTGCCTGCACGCCCAGACCCACCGCGGAGCGGCCGTTGAAATGCAGGTCCGCCGAGTAATCTTCGGCGCCGATCTCGGCGCGGCCGACATCTCGCAAGAAGACGTGGCCGCCGTCCGCATTGTTCTTGACGATCAGCCGCAGAAATTGATCGGGGGTCGTGAGCCGTCCGATCGCGCGCACGCTCATTTGGTACGGCTGATTGCCCAGCGTCGGCGGTTGCCCGATCGAGCCCGCCGCGACCTGTACGTTCTGGTCGTTGAGCGCGCTCACGATGTCTGAGGCGGCGAGCCAGTTATCGGCAAGCTTCTTTGGGTCGAGCCAAAGCCGCATCGCGTATTTGCGCTCGCCGAAGATGATGACGTTGCTGACGCCTTTGATACGCTTGAGTTCGTTCTTGAGATAGAGATCTGCGTAATTCGACAGAAAGATCGGCGATGTCGATGCGTCGTGCGCCGAAAATCCGAGGCCGATGACGAAGTCGCCCGAGTTTTTGCCGACGGTGACGCCGGCTTGTTTGACTTCGTTCGGCAGGCGCGCTTGCGCGGTCTGGATTGCGTTCTGCACGTCGGTCGCGGCAAGATCGAGGTTGCGTTCGAGATCGAACGTGCACGTGATCGTGCTCGTGCCGTCGTTGCTGGACTGCGAGGACAGATAGCGCAGACCTTGAACGCCGTTGATGGCCTCCTCGAGAATCGTCGTGACCGAATCCTCGACGGCTTGCGCGCTCGCTCCCGTGTAGCGAGCCGTCACGTGACGACGGGCGGAGCGATTTTTGGAAACTGCGCGATCGGCAGCGTCGGAATCGTCACGGCGCCCGCAAGGAGGATAATTAGCGAGCAGACCGCCGCAAAGATGGGCCGTCGCAGGAAGAAATCGATCACCCGGAGCCGTCCTTCGGAACGTGAGGGTGAAGCTTAGGACGCCGCACCGGTAACGATTGTGTCAGGTGCCCAGCGTACACGGAGCCCACGACCCGGCCCACGACGTTCGTCACGTCGGGCGCGGCGAACGGCGCTAGCGCAGCGGTTTCCGCGGCGCCGAGCGCCCCGAGTTCGCCGAGCAGTGCGACGGTCGCCGGAGCGACGGCGCGTCGCGTTCCGTCGACGACCTTGACGGCGAGCCCGAGCCCGCGCTCGCATAACGCGTCCGCGTGAACGCCTTCCGCACCGGCCTTGCCGACGATCCCTCCGCCCGACGCAACGAGCAGCGCGCTATCGAAGCGATCCGTTCCGCCGACGTAATGCGGCTGCGCGAGCATCGCCGCGCGCACGGTCTCGAGCGCACGCGCATCGTCGGCGGCGACGTCGCGCAGCGTGGCGAAACGTGCGAATGCCCGAGCCGCACGCCGCAGCGACGTCGCAAAGACGGGAATGCCGCAACCGTCGACGGCGCTCGGCATGCGGCCGGGGTCTTCGTCGAGCAGCCGGGCGCAGAACGCCACAATGCGGCGCTGCGCGGGGTGGTCGGCGGCAAGATACGTTCGCACGTCCAGCCCCAAATGCACGCAAAGAGCGAGAATGCCCGCGTGTTTGCCCGAGCAGTTGTTGTGGAGGGCGGTCGGAACGTCGCCTGCGGCGGCGAGTGCCGCCGCCGCGGGCTCGTACGCCGGCGCGTGCGCGCCGCACTGCAGCGCGGTGAGATCGAGGCCGAGCTTGGCAAGGATGCCGCGCACCACCGCAACGTGCTGGGGTTCGCCGCTGTGCGACGCCGCCATCACGGCGAGTTCGCGCGCGTCGAAACCGAAGCGCTCCGCCGCGCCCGAGGCGACGACCGCCGCCGCGATAAAAGGTTTGGCTGCGGAGCGCAGGTAGACCAGCGCGTCGACGTCGCCATAGGCGAGCACGACATGGCCCGTCGAATCGGCCGCGCACGCCACGACGGCGTGGACGGATTCGACGAGCGCCCCGCGCATTACGTACACGTAGGGAACTCCCCGAATCACGTTCATGCCGCGACTCGTTCGTTAATGCGGCGTGGGCCCTTGCACGACTTGCACGAACCCGTTGGGACGCACGTAGCGCTTGAAGGCCCGGCGCACGTCTCCGGCGGTGAGACCTGCGTAGATCGTCGCCGCATGGTGCGCTTCGTCCAGCGGAAGTGCGGCGGTCGAACGGCTCGCAAGCGCGGTCGCCACACCGTCGACGCTGCCTTCAGCCAGGGGCAGCTGCCGCAGCAGGATCGCCTTGGCTTGTTGGAGTTCGCCCGGCGTGACGTCGGTCGTCTGCATCGCACGCAGGTCGCGTGCCACGAGCGCGCGCGCCTTGGAGACGTTCTGCGGATCGCTTCCGAACGTCACCGCATACGTCGAGCGCGTTTTGCCGGCGCTGAGCCGATTGCTCACCGTGTACACGAGTCCCGCAACCTGCCGCAAATCGTGATACAGTCGCGTCGCGTAGAATCCCCCGCCGAGCACGTGATCGCCCAGTTCCAGCGCGTAGTATGCGGGGTCCGTGCGCGCGAGCGGAACTGTCTCGACGAGCTGCGTCTGGTCCTGCACGCGGCTTGCGTCCGGCACGACCGCCCAGGCCGGCTTGTTCGGCGGAATCTTCGTGAGATCCACGGCCGGCCGCCGCCCGGTCGCAGTCCATCCTCCGAAGTACTTTTCGACGGTCGCGCGCGCGAGCTCGGGCGACACTTTGCCGCTCACGACGATCGTGGTCATGTCGGGGCGGTACACGGCGCGATGGTACGCCGAAACATCGCTCGGCGATAGCGCGGCGATCGATTGCGGTGTCGGCTCGCGAAGTTGCGGATCCCCCGGCGGCAGCAGTGCCCGCTCGATCGCACGCGAGACGAAATACGATGGGCTCTGCCGTTCGCCCGCGACCGCGTCGGCCGTCTGCTTCCGCACGATTGCGAACGCATCGGCGGGCATCGCCGGGTGCAGCTCGTCGTCGGCGAGCAATTGCGTCCCGCGGTCGAAATCCGCCGCGAGGACATGCAGCGAGAAGCTGGTTCCGGCGGAAACCTGTGCCGCGATGTCGTCGAGCGCTTTTTGATAGGCGAGGCGGTCGAGGCTGGTCGTTCCGTACGAGAAGAGCGCATCGAGCACGCCGCCCACGCCGTCCTTCCCGACTGCCGTCTGGAGTGCGTCGTTATGTCGGATCTGGCCGATGACGGTGACGGTGTCGCTCGCGCTTTCGGGCTGGACGATGAGGCGAATGCCGTTGGGGAGTAGCGTATCGGTGGGTGCGAGCGTCGACGGCGCGACCTCGAGCTTGGCGAGTTTGCTCGCAGCCCACGCGGGCAGCGTTACCGGTTTCGTCGGTGCGGACGTAACGGTCTCGCCGCCGCCGAAGCCCTTGGACGATGCCGCTTTACCCGAGGGCTTAGGGATAAGGTTCGCGGTGACGGCATGGCTAGAGTCGAGGTACGTTTTCGCAACGCGATTGACATCGTCGAGGGTGACCTCACGGATCGCGTCGATGTCTTCGTCGGGCGACGTGCGGCCCTCATCGGCGATCGCTTGCGACCACGTCGCGGCGAGATTGGAAATCGAGTTGCGGTCGTATTCGCTCGACGCCACCTCCGCATGCTTGGCGGCATCGACTAATTCGGCCGGCACGCCGTGCGCCGCATACCCCGCGACGACGTCCGCAAGCGTCTTGTCGAACGCCGCAACGTCGCTGCCGACCGGCAACGCACCCACGACGAGCGCGAGGCTCGCTTTGGGATACGTGGCGTCGAGCTCGGCGCTGGTTTGCAATGCTTTGCCGGCCACGGTGAGGCCGTAGATGTCGGCGCGCTGGCTGCCGAGTACGTCGACCAGTACGCGCGCCGCGGCGTAGTCGGGGTCGGCCGTGCCGGGGAGCCGGTACCCGGTGAACGTCAGCACGTACGGCAGATCGCTATCGAGGGTGAAGCGCTCGCTCTTGACGGGCCGCAGTTCGATTTTCGGCCGCTCGCCGATCGCGCGCGACGGTATAGTCCCGTACAATTGTTTGACGAGGTTCAGCGTCGCTTGCGGCTCGACGTCTCCTGCGATGACGAGCACCGCATTGTTGGGCGCGTACCACGACGAGTAGAAGGCTTTGAGATTCGCGCCGGTCGTTTTCTCGAACGACTCACGCGTGCCGAGCGCGTCGTGCTCGTACGCCGTACCCGCGAACACGTCGAGCGTCAAGCGACTGAAGGCCTTGTATGTCGGATTGGAGAGGTCGCCCGCAACCTCTTGTTCGATCGCGCCCTTTTCGGAGAGCCATTCGGTCTGCGCGTCGGTTACGTCGCGCATGCAGCGCGCGTCGAGCTCCAGAGCGACGGAAAGATCGGAAGACCGTACGGTGCTAAAGTATTGGGTGATCGTCTGCTGCGTATCGGCATTGCCTTCGCCGCCAAGCTGCGCGAAAATCGCCGCGGTCTGATCCGACGTGACGCCCGAGCAGCCCCGAAATGCCATGTGTTCTTGGGCGTGCGCCATGCCGGGAAAACCCGGCGGCGTATCCTGCGCGCCGACGAGGTAGTTTTCGTACACGCTCGCGACCGGCGCGAGCGGATCGCGCACGATGACGACGCGCAGGCCGTTGTCCAGCGTCGCCCGCGTCACCGTCGGCGGCGCAGGCAGCGCGGCCGAGGCCCCCGGTGGAGTCTGGGCGACGGCGGTACCGGCGTACGACCCGGCGAGCGACCCAGTAAAGGCGCCTGCGACGAGCGCGGCAAGAAAGCGGTGGACTCGAAACACGTGGCCTCCAGGGGAACGAAACGGACGTAGACGCTGTAAGGAACGTTCGCGGCGACGCAAAAAGCGCCGGCCTTGCGGCCGGCGCTTACGGCAAATGCGGGCGACAGCCTACACGAGAGCGGCTTCGACCACGTGCGCCTCCTGGTCCGCAAAGAGCGGATTGGAAAGGTACCGTTCGCCCGTGTCGCAGCCGACGGTCACGATGAGTTTGCCTGCCGCTTCCGGTCGCGCCGCCACCCGCAGCGCCGCGAAGATGTTGGCGCCGGCGGAGATGCCGACGAGCATGCCCTCTTCGCGCGCCGCGCGACGCGCCATCTCGATCGCCTCATCATTCGTGACCCGGATAACCTCCGAGTACGCCTCCACGTTGAGGATCTTCGGAATGAAGCCCGCCCCGGCACCTTGGATTTTATGCGGACCGGGCGCGCCGCCCGAGAGCACGGGCGAAGCATCCGGTTCGACCGCGATCGCAACGAAACTCGGCTTGCGGGGCTTGAGAACCTCGCTCACGCCCGTGATCGTACCGCCGGTGCCGACGGCCGCGACCAAAATGTCGATCGCGCCGTCGGTGTCGCGCCAGATCTCCTCGGCGGTAGTGCGACGATGGATTTCCGGATTGGCGGGGTTCTCGAACTGTTGAGGCATGAAGTATTTGGCCGGATCCGAATCGCGGATCTCTTGCGCTTTGGCAATGGCGCCCTTCATCCCGGCGGCCCCGGGGGTCAGCACGAGTTGCGCGCCGTACGCTTTGAGCAAATTGCGCCGCTCGATCGTCATCGTGTCGGGCATGGTGAGGATGAGCGGATAGCCTTTCGCGGCGGCGACGAAGGCGAGCGAGATGCCGGTGTTGCCGCTGGTCGGCTCCACGATCACGGTATCGGGGCGCAGGCGACCCTCACGTTCGGCGGCTTCGATCATCGAAACCCCGATGCGGTCCTTGACGCTGCCGCCCGGATTGAACGACTCCATCTTCACGAGCACCGTGCCGCCAAGCCCCGCGTTGAGGCGCGGGATTCGGACGAGCGGCGTGTTCCCGAACGTGTCGGCGAGATTGTCGTAAATGCGTGCCATATCGATCCGTTCAACCGCCCCGGACGCGCAAGGGGTGCACAACGGCGCACCGAACGTGCGTTCGGCCCGCATGTTCTCCCTGCTCGATAAGACGCTGTACGTTTCGGACCTCGATCTGTGGATCGATTCGATGCGGCCGCGCGGCCGCTGCTACGTCTCTCACGGGCATGCCGATCACGCTCGCCCGCACGACGTCGTCATCAGCTCGACGGCCAACGCCCTCGTCTGCGCGCACCGCTTCGGGCGGCGGGCGCCTGGCGGCCCGGTGCCCCTAGAGGTGCCAGAGGAACGGGCGGACATCGTCTTCGAGACGCACGATTTCAACGTACCCTGGCGCGACGGCGACCACGAGCTGACGCTCTTCTCCGCCGGACACGTCCTGGGCAGCGCGCAACTGCTCATCGAGGGAGCCCGCGGCCGCTTCGTGTACACGGGCGACTTCAAACTTGAGCCGTCCTTCACCGCCGAAGCGCCTGAGGTCAAGCGCTGCGACACCGTACTCATGGAATGTACGTACGGACGCCCGCAGTACGTCTTCCCGCCGCGGGCGGAAATCGCGGGCGACATGGTCGCATGGGCGCGCCGTTCGCTCGAGGATGGCGCCGTGCCGATCTTCTTCGCGTATTCGCTCGGCAAAGCGCAAGAGGCGATGGCGATCTTGGGCAGCGGCGGGATCCCGCTCGCGGCGCACGGCGCGATCGCATCGATGGCATGCGTGTATGAGAGAGCCGGCGTGGCGTTACCACCGTACGAGCGCTACGACGCGACGAGCTTCGACGGGACGCGGGCGCTCGTGTGGCCGCCGTCGGGACGGGCGCTGCCCGCGGCCGTGCGCGGCAGGGACGTGCGCACGGCGGCGCTCACGGGCTGGGTCCTCGGGCGCAACGGCTTCGCCGGACGTACCGACGTCGGCTTTCCGCTCTCTGACCACGCCGACTACCCGTCGCTGCTGCGTTACGTCGAGCTAGCGCAGCCGCGCAAGGTGCTGCTCAATCATGGCGGCCGTGAGTTCGTGCACCGCCTGCGGCGGCTAGGCGTCGACGCGGAATACCTCGAGGCGAACCAGCAGCTCGCGCTCTTCTAAGCGCGGGTCAGTTAATGTCTTTGGCCGTGAGACTAGGGTCGTTGAGCTTCACGCGTGAGAACGTCTCCGTCGAGACGCTCTTGTCGCCGACGAATTGCTCGCGTTTAACCGGAAGGTTCATGCTCGGCGACAGACTGAGCACTTCTCTCGTGACGCCGGTGTTTTCCGCGGCGTTGGGAGTGAACGTGATGGCGACGTTGCCGTCGGGGCCTTTCGATTCGGCGAGCGTGCCGGGAGTCGACGCGTAATGGTCGAGTTCGTAGCCGAAGGATGCGTACTCGATTTGATTGCCGCGTAGCGACAGCGCGCGCGGGTCGTCTTTCGCAATCGTCAGCGTAATGTGGGAGAGCAAACCGCCCCGGTGGCCCTTGATCGTCGGGCCGCCCTGCCAGACGGCACCGCCGCCTTGCCGGGACCCGCGATGATCGAAATTTGCGCGACACTCGGTTTGATGAACTTGTAGTCGTAGGTGCGATCTTCCGAGTGTTTGCCGTCATTGCTGGTCTCGTGCGATACGACCACCAAAGAGTAATTCGTAATCCCCTGCCAGGCCTTACGGAAGGCTTCGAACTCGGGCGTCGATTTGTTGACTTGAGCCGCGGTGCCCGGCAAAACAGTGTCGCGCGTCACGGAAGCGGTGCTCGATGCGGCGAACGCCTGGCCGGCCACGAGGCTCGAGGCCAGGAGCGCGCCGGCTGCGCCGATGCGTACGGATGTCATACGTGAAGTGCTCATGAAACCTCGGTGTGAGCGGTAAACGGGGGAACCGCCGGGCCGTAGCAAGGGAGAGAAGCGTTGATCGCGTTCGCGACCGCGTGCGACGACATCGCAGCGACCTCCGCCAAGTCCGCAAAGGTTGAACGTCTGGGAGCCTACTTCCGTTCGCTCTCCGGCACAAATCTCGTCGCAGCCGCCCGGTTCCTGTCGGGAAATCCGCTGGCTGCCCACGACGACCGGAAGGTCGCCATCGGCGGCCGCACCCTCGTCGCGGCGGCGCGAAAGCTTTGGGACCGAACCGACGAGGAAGTCGCCGCCGCCTATCGCCTGACCGGCGATCTCGGCGAATCGCTCGCGAGCATCGCCCGCGAGCCGGCCGACCTCGGACTCTTTCACGAGACGCTGACGCCTGCGGCGTTCGCGGAACTTCTCGAAGAGGTCGCGGCCGGTGGCGGCAAGTCTTTGGGCAAACGCCGGGAAGCCGTCGCGTTCCGGGCCTTGCGCGCCGCGCGGACCTCGCGCGAGGTCGCCTACATCGCAAAAATTCTGACCGGCGAATTGCGCATCGGACTGCGCGAGGGATTGGTCCTCGACGCAATCGCCGTTGCATTCGAACGCGACCCTGCGCTAGTCCGCCGGGCGGCGATGGCGGCGGGCGATGTCGGCGCCGTGGCGCTCGCGGCCGGTGCGGGCACGCTCGAAGCGATCGAAATCCGCTACGGCGCTCCCATCGGTTTCATGCTCGCCACCCCGGTCGCTTTCAACTCGTCGTACCGCGAACTGGCCACGGGCACGTGGCTCGTCGAGGACAAGTACGACGGCATCCGCGCGCAGGCACACGTTCGCGGGGGCACCGTTCGCCTATTCTCGCGCACGTTCAGTGAGATCTCCCGCGCATTCCCCGAAGTCGTTACGGCATTGCGCGACCGGACGCCGGACGCGATCTTCGACGGTGAGATCGTCGCGATGCGCGACGGTGCGGTACTGCCGTTCCGCTACTTGCAACCACGGCTGCAGCGCGTCGATCCGTCGCCCGAACTCCAGGCCGAGATCCCGGTGCGGTTCGTCGCGTTCGACGTACTCGCCGCCGGCGACCGGTTTCTGCTCGACGAGCCGCTGGTCGAACGTCGTGCGAGCGTTGCGGCGCGACTGACGTCCGGCGATGCACTGGGGATCGCGCCGTGGCGTACGCTCGAACCGGGCGCGTCGCCGGAAACGATCGCCGAACTTTTCGACGCAGCTCGCAAACGCGGCAACGAGGGACTGATGCTCAAGCGCACCGACGCCCCGTACGTTCCCGGCCGCCGTGGAAAGTGGTGGCTCAAACTCAAGCGCGAACTGACGACGCTCGACGTCGTCGTCGTGGCCGTCGAGTGGGGGCATGGCAAACGGCGCGAGATGCTCTCGGATTATACCTTTGCCGTGCGCCGTTCCGCGAGCGACCCCGAATTGCTCGCCATCGGCAAGGCGTACTCCGGGCTCACGGACGCCGAGATCGCCGAGATGACGACGTGGTTTCTCGCGCACCGGATCGGAACGTACGCGCACCGCGCGTCCGCGGTCGCACCGCAGACCGTCATCGAAGTCGCTTTCGACATCGTGCAAAAAAGCGCGTTGCATCCCAGCGGCTACGCGCTACGCTTTCCGCGCATCGTACGCTTGCGACCCGACAAATCGCCCGCCGACATCGATACGCTCGACGACCTCGAACGCGTCTACCGCACGATGCTCGAACGCGAGGGCGTCGAGCGGTAGACGCGCCGGGCCGGCGCTATTGCCGTGCCTGCGGTCGCGCGACCTCAGCGTCGGTTTGAATCGTGACTTCGGCGTTTTCCGGAATCACGTAGTTGGTCTTGCGATTGTTACCGTAGGCAAACCCCGCTGCCGCACCGAGCAGGCCCCCAGCGTTCGTGCCGATCGCCTTGCCGACGATGTTCCCCACGATCATGCCGGCGCCCGCGCCCGCAGCTTGCTGGGCGATCGCACTGTTTTCTTTCTTATCGACGGTGAGCACGTGCCCCGTGATCTTCGCCGACTGACCCGTGTTGGGCAGGACGATGCTGTCGAAAACGAGCGAGATCGCGGCTTTACGGCCCTGCGACGCCCGCTGCACGTCGGCGACGTGGCCGCGGATGATCGCGCCCGCGTAGCCGGGATCACCGTTGGGGTACGGCCGCGTGACCTGCATCGAAAAGCCTTGGCCTGCCTCCGCCTTAGAGGTGTCGAGCGTCGTCTGCATCTTGCCGGTAATCGTCGTACCGCTGGGAATCGCGCCCGCGGCAGGCAGCACGTCGGCGCCGGCGGGCAGCACAAGCGCCAGAGCCGCAAGACCCAGCGCGCCGGCGAGGATTGGGTTGCGAACCGATACGTTCATCGTGTCTCCTTGAAGTAGCGCACTGCGGCGCTTGGGGCTGTTATCCTTTCCAACGTCCACGCGCGCATTTAGGTTCTGGGACTGGGCCCGCCGTGCGGCGCAAATTTGGCGAGTTCTATCTTCGCGACCGTTGCACGGTGAACTTCATCGGGTCCATCGGCCAAGCGTAAGGTGCGCGCATTCGCCCAAAGGTACGCGAGGCCGGGATCGTCGCTGACGCCGGCCGCGCCGAAGGCTTGAATCGCGCGATCGATGACGCGCAGCGCCGCGTTTGGGGCGACGACCTTGATCATCGCGATCTGCGCGCGCGCCGCTTTGTTGCCGGCGCGGTCCATCGTCTCTGCGGCGTGCAAGGTGAGCAGGCGCGCTTGATCGATCTCGATGCGCGAGTCCGCAATCCACTCGCGCACGACGCCTTGCTCGGCGAGAGGCTTCCCGAACGCCGAGCGCGAGAGCACGCGGGCGCACATCGCTTCGAGCGCGCGTTCGGCCGCGCCGATAAGGCGCATGCAATGGTGGATGCGCCCGGGACCCAAGCGGCTCTGCGCGATCTCGAAGCCGCGTCCTTCGCCCAGCAGTACGTTGCTCGCCGGAACGCGCACGTTCTCGAAGCGCATGTCGGCGTGGCCGTGCGGCGCGTCGTCGTAACCGAACACGCTGAGGGGCCGAACGATGGAAACACCCGGCGTTTCCATCGGCACGAGCACCATCGATTGCGCGAGATGCTTGGGCGCCGAAGGATCGGTCTTGCCCATGAAGATGAGAATACGGCAGCGCGGATCGGGGGCGCCGGTCGTCCACCACTTACGACCGTTGATCACGTAGGCGTCACCGTCGCGCTCGATGCGTGCCTCGACGTTCGTCGCATCGGACGATGCGACGTCGGGCTCGGTCATCGCAAACGCCGAGCGGATCTCCCCGCGCAAGAGCGGCTCGAGCCACGCGCGCTTTTGCTCCGCCGTCCCGTACCGCACGAGCGCCTCCATGTTGCCGGTGTCGGGCGCGTTGCAGTTGAACACTTCCGGCGCGATCGTGGAGCGGCCCATGATTTCGCATAGGGGTGCGTACTGCGCGTTGGAAAGACCCGCGCCGTATTCGCTTTCGGGCAGGAAGAGATTCCAAAGGCCCGCCTCGCGCGCGCGGGTTTTCAGCTCTTCCATCACCGGCGGAATCGTCCAGCGGTCGGCGTACGTCGCGTGCTGCGCCCAGTACGTGCGCTCGCCCGGTTCGACGACATCGCGCATGAATGCCGTCAAACGAGTGTGGAGTTCGGCAACGCCGGGCCGCGCGTGGGCGAGCATCCCAGATGGTTCGCCGTACGGCCGAGCCTTACTCCGTCGAGCCCCGCTGCCGCTTCCCGGCTTGGCGTCGGCTACGCGCGCGGCGTCACGCCGTCGAAGACGATCCGTACGACCGCATCAGCAATGTCGGCGCCGGCGGTCGGGCCCTCGGGGCGATACCACTCGACGAGCGAGTTGCACATGCCGAAGACGAGACGCACGACCAGCGACGCGTCGAGCGACGGATCGAACTCACCCGCCGCCTGCGCCTCGCGAACGAGTGCGGACACCGTCCGGTCGAAGGCGCGCCGCCGCGCGATCGCGTCGCGCTCGGTCGCGGAGTTGCCGCGCACGCGCACGAGCACGGTCAATTCGGGCAATACGTGAAGCGCGAGCGTCGCGACGCGCCGCACGATGTGACGCAGCCGCTCCCCCGCCGTTCCGGAACGCGCCTCGGGCTCGTCCAAAACCGAGAAGAGCGCCTCGAGCGCGCGCTTGAGGCCCCGCGCGAGCAGTTCTTCTTTGCTCGCTACGTGGTGATAGATGGCCGCCTTCGTGATACCGGCCGCGCGCGCGACATCGTCCATGGACGCGCCGTCGAACCCGCGCTCTGCGAACACGCCCAGCGCTACGTCCGTGAGGCGATCCAAATCGTACGGCCGTCGGCGTACTTCCACGGAAGTTCGACTTCGACGGCGAGATTGCCGGCTCCGCGCCGTGCGCCGCGCTAAGGAGCCTTTAACACTTTGCGTGCCAGCGCCATGAGCGGGCCCTCGATCGTGCGCAAGAGCCCCAAGAGCGGTCGTTCGAAGGGCTTGGGTTCGCAATACCCTTCGTCGGCGTCCCAGAGCGCAATGTACCTCTTCCAGGTCTCTTCGAAGCGGTCGGACCAGCGGCGCACGCGGGCTTCGTCGAAGCCGTGCGTGCGCAACGCCGCGAGCACGGCGGCATCGTCGGAACAGCGGCACGCTATGGCGGCAAACTCGTCGGTCGTCATCTTCAAACGTTCGAGCAAGGACCGGTCCACGGGCGAATGCCCCAGCAGATACGGGCCCAGCGCACCCGCTTCGCGCATGCGCGACTTGTCGATCATGCGCGGCAGCCAGCGAATGCCGTCGACCTCGACGGTCCAGCGGCGCGGCTGCGAAGTGGGCGGTACGGCCATGTCCAGTCGTTCGTGACGGGCAAGGGCATCCTTGTCGTTCGCGACGAGAAAGGGCGGCGCGACCCGTGTCGGCTACTGATGACGGGTGACACCCCAAAGTCCCACCGTCGTCGACCTCTCGGTCGACGAGCACATGCGCAAGTCGTTCATCGACTACGCGATGTCGGTCATCCAAGACCGCGCGTTGCCCGACGTGCGCGACGGCCTCAAACCCGTCCACCGACGCATCCTCTACGCGATGCGCGAGATGGGACTGACGCCGGAAAAACCGACGCGCAAGAGCGCGGGCGTCGTGGGCGAGGTGCTCAAACTTTACCATCCCCACGGTGACAGCTCCGTCTACGATGCGGCGGTTCGTATGGCGCAGCCGTGGTCGCTGCTCCATCCCCTCATCACGGGACAGGGAAATTTCGGTTCGATCGACGGCGACGGTCCGGCCGCATATCGCTACACCGAAATGAAACTCGCCCGCATCGCAATGCACTTCTTCGGCGGCATCGATAAGGAGACGGTCGACGTCCGCGAGAATTTCGACGCGACGACGACCGAACCGACGATCCTCCCGGTCGATTTCCCCAACATCCTCGTCAACGGCACCGACGGCATCGCGGTCGGCATGGCAACGTCGCTGCCGCCGCACAACCTGCGCGAAGTCGCCGACGCCGTTTTCGCCTACTTGGAGAACCCCCGGATCACCGGGCGCGAAATCGCGCAGATCATGATCGCCCCCGACTTTCCTACCGGCGGCATCGTGCACGACCTCGAAGGCTACATCGCGGCGCTGGAGACCGGGCGCGGCTCGGTGAAGCTGCGCGCCACCTGGCACGAAGAAACCATCAAGAGCAAGACGCTGCTCGTCATCGATGCGGTGCCGTATCAAAGCAACAAGTCGTTCATCGTCGAGAAGATCGCCGAACTCGTCAACGCCAAGCAGGTCGACGACGTGACCGATTTGCGCGACGAATCGAGTAAAGGCGGCGTCCGCGTCGTCGTCGAGTTGCGCCGCGGAACGTCACCCGAGGCCGTGTTCAACCAACTCGTATCGCGACGCACCGGACTCGAGGTCAGCATCGCCTATAACGCGATGCTGCTCGCGGGCAAACAGCCGCGCCAAATGAACGTGCGCGAGATCCTCGAGCGGTGGGTCGCCTTCCGGCTCGAGACGATCCGCCGGGCTGCGGCCTTCGATCTTGCGAAGGCACGCGAGCGCTTACATGTGCTCGCTGGTTTCATCGAGGCGATCGGACTGATGGACCGCGTGATCGCAACGATTCGCGCGAGCAAAGACGCCCCGCAGGCAAAGATCGCCCTCGAAAACCTGCTCGACATCGACGAGATCCAAGCGCAGGCGATCCTAGAGCTGCGGCTCGCGAAGCTCACGGGACTCGAACTCGATGCGATCCGCCGCGAACACGCCGCGGTCGGCGCAGAAGTCAAAGACCTTGCAGGTTTGCTCGCGAGCGAACGGCGCCGCACGACCGTACTGCGCCGCGATCTCAAAGCCGTCGTCGACACGCATGGCCGCGACCGGCAGACGAAGGTCGAACGGACGCTCGCGCGCCTCAGTCGCGAAGAACTGATCGAACGCGAGGACGTGCTCGTCGTCGTCACGGGCAACGGCTACGTGCGCCGCGTCGCGGCCGCCGTGGCCGAACGCACGTCGCGCGGGGCGCGCTCGCGCGCCTGGCTCGCCACGGCGCCCGATGACTTCGTCGCCGAGATCCACAGTGCGACGACGCACGGCTTCCTGCTGGCGCTCACCGCACGGGGTCAGGTGCATGCGAGAAAGCTCTTCGACATACCCGAAACGAGCCAGGGCGGCAAGGTGCGTCACGTCCGCAACCTTATCGACGGCATCGATTCGGACGACACGATCGTGCGGCTCCTCGTCGTGGCGGACTTCGCTCCGGACGGGTACCTGCTCACCGTCACGCGCGCGGGCACGATCAAACGCACGCGACTGGCCGAGTTTACCGGCGCGACGCGACGCGGCGGCATCGACGCGATGAACGTCGCCGACGGCGACGCGCTGGTTGCGGCGGAGCTCTGCCGCGACTTCGATCATGCGATTCTTGCCGGCACGTGCGGTCGCGCGCTTCGCTTCGTTATCGACGACGAGCAGTTGCGGCCGCTCGGGCGGGCCGCGGGCGGAACGCGCGGCATCAGGCTCGAGCGCGACGACGTCGTCACGGGCGCAATCGTGGTCCGCGGCGACGGCATCGCACAGCGGCACCACGTGGTGCGGCGCGAGGTCGACGGCGCGGCGGTGCGCGTCGAAGAACTCGACACGCGCGCGATGGACCGCGATCGCTTCGCGCTATGCGTCGGAACGCGCGGGAGCGGCAAGAAAACACCGCTTTGTGAATTTACCGTGCAGGCACGCGGGGGCAAGGGCATCGCATGCTTTAGCCCCAGCGCCAAGGCGGGCTCGCTCGTGCGTATTGCGAGCGCAGAGGTGTCGGCCGATCTCGTCATCGTCACGGCCCAAGGCACGATCGTTCGCGCGAGCGTGGCGGCGGTACGCACGGCGCCGCTGAAGTCGAACGGCAGCGCCCTCGTCACGCTCGACCGGGACGACGCGGTCGTCGATGCGCGCGCCGTACCGCCGGAATCACAGGACTAACGGGGTGGCGAGAAACGCCAAGGCCCTGGACCTTTTTTCGAACGCGGCGCTTGGCGCGGAGGTTGCGCCCGAACCACCCGAAGCGCATCCGCAAAATGCGACCGGCCGCTACGACGGGTCGTCCATTCGCGTCCTCAAAGGGCTCGAAGCCGTGCGTAAACGGCCCGGAATGTACATCGGCGATACGGAGTCGCGCGGCTTTCACCATCTGCTTACGGAGATTTACGACAACAGCATCGACGAGGCGCTCGCCGGGCATGCGACGACGGTCACGGTGACGCTCCATGCCGACGGTTCGGCCTCGGTCGAGGACGACGGCCGTGGCATTCCCGTCGACCTTCATCCCACCGAAAAGCAACCCGCTGCGACGGTTGCCATGACGGTGCTGCACGCGGGCGGCAAATTCGAAGGCGGTGCGTATAAGACGTCGGGCGGCCTGCACGGCGTCGGCGCCTCGGTCGTCAACGCGCTTTCCAAGAAACTCGAAATGACGATCTGGCGCGACGGCTTCACCTGGGAGCAAACCTTTCGCGACGGAGGCAAGCCGGTTGCGAAACTTCGCCAGGGCAAGCCGACCCGCGCGCACGGCACGCGCATCCGCTTTTGGCCCGACACGACGATGTTCGACGACGTGGTCCGCTTCGATCCGGCAATCGTGGGCGACCGTCTGCGCGTGTCGTCGTTCCTCAATCCGGGTCTCGCGCTCGCATTCGTCGATGAGACAGCGAAGACGCGCGAGACCTTCCGCGCAAACGACTTCGTCGAAATTCTCGGCTATCTGGCGGCGGGCCCGGCCGCCCCGCTTTCGCCCGCGATCTCCACGCGCAAGTCCGTCGCCACCGACAAGGGCGACGTCGAAGTCTTTCTCGCACTACGCTACGTCGACTCGGACGACACGGTCGTCGCGACGTATGCCAACAATATCGCGACGGCACTGGGCGGCACGCACGAGACGGGGTTCCGCTCCGCACTCCTGCGCGCGATAAACACGTATGCGCAGAATAACGTGCAGGTCAAGGAGGCGCTGAGCGCAGACGACGTGCGCGAGGGTCTCGTCGCTGCGGTCGCGGTCCGCCTAGCCGAGCCGCGCTTCGAAGCGCAGACCAAAGAACGCCTCGCCAACTCCGAAGCCAACGGCGCCGTGGCTTCGACGACCTACCAGATGTTAGGGAACTTTTTCGAAGAGAATCCGAGCGTCGCCAAGGCGATCGTGCAAAAGGCAATGCTCGCGGCCAAAGCGCGCGACGCGGCGCGACGCGCGCGCGACACGGTCGTCAAACGCAAATCGGTGCTGGAGGCAACATCGCTTCCCGGCAAACTCGCCGATTGCCGCGAGCGCGATCCGCGGCTCTCCGAATTGTTTATCGTCGAAGGCGACTCGGCGGGCGGCACCGCCAAGAGCGGGCGCGATTCCGCATTTCAGGCAATTCTGCCGCTGCGCGGCAAGATCCTCAACGTCGAGAAAGCCGACGTCGCCAAGGCCCTGCGGAGCGAACAAATCGACACGCTCGTACGGGCCCTGGGCTGCGGTGTCCTCAAGCACTTCGACCCGAGCAAACTGCGCTACCACACGGTCATCATGATGACCGACGCCGATGTCGACGGCGCACATATCGCGACCCTCATGTTGACGTTCTTCCATCGCTTCATGCCGCAACTCGTGGCCGGCGGCCACGTGTATTCCGCGATGCCGCCGCTCTACCGCGTCGTGCGGGGCAAGGAGTCGCACTATATCCGCAACGACGCGGCGCTGCAAAATTTTTTGAAGGCGCGCTCGGGCAACTGGACCGTGCAACGCTTCAAGGGGCTGGGCGAAATGGACGCGGAGCAGCTCTGGGAGACGACCCTAAACCCCAGGACACGCCAACTCGCGCGTATTCGTTACGGCGACGATGCGGCCGCCGGTTCGAACGATACTTTCAGCATGCTCATGGGCGACGATGTCGTCCCGCGCCGAGCGTTCATCGAGCAGAACGCCGAGTACGCAACCGTCGACGTGTGACGCCCGGCGGATGAGATGAAGGGCACGTTAACTTCGGCTGAAGACGCGATGAGATTTCGCGCGTCGCGCAAACGCGAAACGCTCGCGCGACGTACACTGCGCATATCCATTCATCACCACGGCGCGACCAGCGCCGGTTTAGGAGATCCGCCATGTTTGTTTTACGGCGCAGCATCGCCACGCTCGCTCTCACGGTTTTCGGCTTCGGTGCAGGGGCGGCTTGGACGTCCCATGCATCCGCACAATCGATCGTACAACAGCCCATTGCACCCGGCGCGATCGGCGCTCGGGCGCGGCGGGGCGAGCGCGGCAGTGCGCTCGATATCGCGCACGTCGAGCGTCGTCTGCGCCGCCTCATCGCATCGCTGCAGCAAGACAAACGCGACTATGCCGGCCACCGCGTCAACGCGATCAATCTCATGACGCAGGCCGACCAGCAGTTGGCGGCAGCGCTGCAAACCGACGCGACGACGCCGCGCTAGCGGCCCAGCCCGCCGGGGCCGACCGGTAGCCTAGTGCCTTCGGTGGGCACGAGGTCCTCGTGCAGACTCCCACAGACGCGCGCGATAGGGATGCCGCGGCCCTTCCGCAGCACGTCGAAGCCACGATGCGATCGATCATCGAGTTCCACGCCCAGCACGCGCGCGCGGCGACTCCCTTCGAGCGCGCTGCCGAGCGTGTGACCTCGGCGGTCGGACGTCCGGCATTCGTCGGTTGCGTGATCGTCTTCGTCGTCCTGTGGACCACCCTCAATCTCAACGCGCATGCGCTTCACTTTGCCCCCTTCGATGCGCCGCCGTTCTCTTGGCTGCAGGGCATCGTTTCGCTGACCGCGCTGTGTTTGACCGCACTCGTGCTCTCCACGCAACGCCGCCTCGACCGGCGCGCTGAAGAGCGCGCGCAGCTCACGCTGCAAGTCGCCCTCGTCGGCGAGCAAAAAACCACGAAAATCATCCAGCTGCTCGAGGAACTACGCACCGACCATCCGGAGATCGTCGACCGGCACGACCCCGAAGCGACGGCCATGTCGGAATCGACGGACCCGCAGGTCGTACTCGACGCGCTCCGTGAGACGCACGACGACGCCTTTGCGTCGGGAGGCCCGTTACCGGGACTGTAAGTCGAGCGGACGCCCCCCTCGCGAACGGAGCCTTACGCGATCGCCATCGCTTTACGGTCGACGTCGAAATCGCTTTCCGAAAGCGCCATCGTCGTGAGCCCGCCGTGCGTGATCTCGTGCTTGTAGCCCACGATCTTGGGCAGCACGTGATCGGCGTAATAACGCGCCGTCACGAGCTTCGCCTCGTAGAAAGGTTCCGTGCCCAGCTTCTTCGAGGCGATGAGCCCCGCGCGTGCCATCTGCCAGCCGCCGGCGACGTAACCCCACAGCATCAGATACGGCACCGCGCCCGCAAACGTCGCACGAGTATCCTTGAGCGCGTTGCTCCCGAGCCACATCGAGGCTTCCTGCAGCGCCATCACGGCCTTGCCGAGTTCGATGCCGATTGCGTTGACGTGCGCGTTGTCGCTTTGAGCGCATTCCATGACCGTCGCGTGCATTTGAACCATGAGCTTGGTCGCGGTCTTGCCCATATCCTTAAGGAATTTACGGCCGAGTAGGTCGTTGCCCTGAATGCCCGTCGTTCCTTCGTAGATCTGCGCGATGCGGATATCGCGGTAGTACTGAGCGACGCCCGTCTCTTCGACGTACCCCATGCCGCCGAAGACCTGAAGCGCTTCGGAGACGAGTTGCGTGGAAACTTCCGTCGACCACGCCTTGACGATCGGCGTGAAGAACTCGACGATGGCGTTGGCTTCCTTCTGTGCGGTTTCGTCGGGGTTGGCATGATTGTGGTCGAGCGCCGCCGCCGTGTAGAAGGCGACCGCGCGCATCGCTTCGACCTGACTCTTACAGTCCATCAGCATTCGGCGCACGTCGGGGTGCTCGATGATGCGGATGGGCGTCCACTCCTTGGCCGAAAGGTCCTTGGACTGCACGCGCTCGCGCGCGTAGTCGAGCGCCGCCTGGTACGCGCGGTCCGCCACCGCGTAGCCCTGCACGCCGACGGAAAAACGCGCCGCATTCATCATGGTGAACATGTACTTGAGGCCTTCGTTCTCTTTGCCGATCAAGTACGCGGTCGCGCCGCCCTCTTTCTCGCCGTAATTCATCGTCGTCGTCGGCGAGGCGTGGATTCCGAGCTTGTGCTCGATTCCGGCGCAGTAGATGTCGTTACGCTTGCCGAGCGAGCCGTCTTCGTTGACGAGGAACTTCGGCGTGATGAAGAGGGAGATGCCCTTGACGCCGTCGGGCGCCGTCGGCGTCCGCGCTAAGGTCAGGTGAATGATGTTTTCCGTGTAGTCGTGCTCGCCGTAGGTGATGTAGATCTTCTGGCCGGTAAGCTTGTAGGTGCCGTCGGGCTGCGGAACGGCCTTCGTACGAACCTGCGCGAGGTCCGAACCCGCCTGCGGCTCGGTGAGGTCCATCGTGCCCGTCCACTTGCCGGAGACGAGGTTAGGAACGTAGGTTTTCTTCTGCTGGTCCGTCCCGACGAGGAGGACCGCTTCGATCGCGCCCTGATTGAGCAGCGGTCCGAGCGAAAAGCCGAGGTTCGAGGCGTTCCACATCTCGAGCGTCGCCGTGCTCATAAGCCACGGGAGGCCCTGGCCGCCGTACTCCGCCGGCATCGGCAGACCGACCCAGCCGGCGCCTGCGAACTGCTCGTAAGCGGCCTTGAAGCCCTTGGGCATCGTGACGTTGCCGTCGGCAAACTTCGCACCCTCGCGGTCGCCCACGACGTTGAGCGGGTCGAGCACGTTGCTCGCGAAGTTGCCGGCTTCTTCGAGCACGGCATCCGCGATGTCCGCGACTTCCTCGTAGCCCGGCAGCTTCGAAATCGCTCCAAAGTCGACGAGTTCGTTGATGAGGAACTGGAAGTCGCGCAGCGGGGCTTTGTAGGCGCTCATGCGGTGTGTCCTCGATTGGGGTGCGGTGCTCTCGTTAGCTGACATTCTCGTCCGCAATTCGCTTCCCCCGCCGGCCGGGCCCGCGGAAGCAACCTTCGTCGCCGGAGGGAGAGAACGGCCGGCCCCGGGGACGCAGCGCAGCCGCTGCTAGTCGAAACCTCCAACGGTGGTCCCGCCGTCGACGACGATCGTTTGTCCCGTGAGGAAAGCACCCGCCCGCGAGGCGAGCATCACCGCAACGCCGGAGATGTCGTCGACCACACCGAGCCGTCCGAGCGGATATTGGCGCGTGACGGCAGCTTCGGTTTGCGGATCATCGTACAGAGCCTTAGCAAACTCCGTTTTGATGACGCCGGGAGCGATCGTATTGACCCGGATGTTGCGCGCGCCCCACTCGACGGCGAGGTTACGCGCGAGTTGCGCGTCCGCCGCTTTGGAAAGCCCGTAGGCACCGAGCAGCCGCGTTCCCTTAATTCCGGCGATGCTCGAGACGATGATGCACGCGCCGCCGCCCCGCGCTGCTATGTGCGGAAGCGCCATGTTGCACAGCCACACGTTGGAACGCACGTTGGAATCCATGATCTTGTCGTACGCATCATCGTCGATGCCCGCGAGCGGACCGAAGTACGGATTGACCGCCGCGTTGCACACGAGCACATCGAGGCCGCCGTACGCGTCGACCGTACGCGCCACGAGCGCTTCGAGCTGATCTTTGCGGCCGATGTTGCACGGCACGGCGATCGCCTCGCCGCCCATCCCAACGATTTCATCGCGCATGAGCTCGCATGCATCCCCTTTGCGGCTCGAGATGACGACGCGCGCGCCGCGACGGACGAATTGCTCCGCGATCGCCCGTCCGATGCCGCGCGTCGAACCGGTGACGATCGCAACTTTTCCGGCCAGATCGAAGAGGTCGGCGCACTCCGCCTGCGGTGCGGCGGTCATCGCGCGGCGAAGGCCGGTTTGCGCTTTTCGAGAAACGCGCCGACGCCTTCCATGAGGTCCCCGCCCGCGGCGGCTTCTTCTTGCATCTCGGCTTCGCGCTCGAGCCAGGCGGCAAAGTTCGGCATGATCGCCTCGTTGAAGGCGCGCTTCGTCAGCGCGGCGGCGATCGGCGACACCTCCGCCAACCGCTGCGCGAACGCGGCGGTGTCGTTCGCGAGGTCGGCGGCCGCAACGACGCGATTGACGAGTCCCAGACGGTGCGCCTCGCGCGCGTCGATGCGGTCGCTGAGCAGCGCGAGTTCGAGCCCGCGCCCGAAGCCCGCGAGCAGCGGCAACATAAAGGACGCGCCGCCGTCGGGAATCAGTCCGATCTTCGCAAAACCCAGCGTCAGCACGGCGTCGTCGGCCACGATGCGTACGTCGCAGCTCAGTGCGATCGACAGGCCGACGCCGGCGGTCATGCCGCCGACCGATGCAACGACGGGTTTCCCAATCGTGCGGATCCGCATGACCAGCCGGTTGTAGCCGTGGCGCAGGTGCTCGGCAATCGACACGCGCCCGGACTCGCCGCGCTGCATGCGCACGAACGCTTCGAGGTCCTGACCCGACGAAAAGCTGCGCCCCGCGCCGCAAAGCACCAGCGCGCGCACGCCGGGATCGTCAGCGGCGGCATCGAGCGCCGCGAGCAGTTCGCGGGCCATGTCATCGTTGAAGGCGTTGAGTTTCTCCGGGCGGTTCAGCGTGAGGGTGACGACCGCGCCGGCGCGCGTCGCGAGGACGACGGATTCGCTCATCGGGCGCCGCTTCGCGCACGCGGGGCGCAAATGCTTTTCGTAAGCTGCCGCACGTCCGCGCGCGCCCGCCGTCCGTTACTATTGGTGCTATGGAATTTCCAATCACGCGAGCACGCTGGATACTTGGGTTGGCCGCGGTCGCGACCGCCGGATCCGGTTTGGCACGCCGTCCCGCGGCAGCTGCGGCGCGGCCCTTTACGGTCGCCTTGAGCGACGACCAGTGGCGCAAGCGTCTGACCTCCGGACAATACGCGGTACTGCGCCAGAACGGCACCGAGGCGCCCGAGTCGAGTCCCCTCGATCGCGAACATCGGCCCGGAACGTACGCCTGCGCGGGCTGCGGGCTCGCGCTCTTCGACGCCTCGACGAAATTCGATAGCGGAACGGGCTGGCCGAGCTTTTACCGCCCGCTTTCGAGCGCGATCGAGACCTCGAGCGACAACTCGCTGCTTGGCGCGCGCACCGAAGTACACTGCCGGCGTTGCGGCGGCCACCTCGGGCACGTCTTCGACGACGGTCCGCGGCCGACGGGCCTGCGCTACTGCATGAACGGCGTCGCCCTCACGTTCCATTCGCGCGGGTCGCTCTCCAGGGGCTAGCTTCTCTCGAGCCGTTTGGCAAGCGTCGCGCGGGGTACTCTCATGGGCGATGTCCTCGATCTTCCGCCACGCGATGCCGTTCGGTGCCGAACTGCTTGCACGGGGCGGCGTTCGCTTTCGGCTTTTCGCGCCGAGCGCATCGAACGTCGCCCTCGTCCTTGTCGACGCGCCGGGCGCGCTCGTGCCGCGTCCGCTCGCACGAACGGGCGACGGTTTTTTCGAGCGCGTCGAACCCGACGCGCGCACCGGATCGCGCTATCGCTTCAGCGTCGACGGATTGCCCGTGCCCGATCCCGCAGCGCGCTTCGCCCCCGAGGGTCCGCACGGACCGAGCATCGTCGTCGATCCCGAAGCGTTCGCTTGGCCGCACGAACCCTGGCGGGGGCGCCCGTGGCACGAGCACGTTTTTTACGAGCTGCACGTCGGTACGTTCACGCCGGAGGGAACGTACGCGGCGGCGCGCACGAAGCTGCCGGCGCTCGCCGATCTCGGCATCACCGCCCTCGAACTGATGCCGCTCGCGCAGGCGCCCGGCACGCGCAATTGGGGTTACGACGGCGTGCTCCCGTTCGCGCCGGCATTTTCGTACGGTACGCCGGACGATCTCAAAGCGTTCATCGCGGATGCCCACGCGCACGGCATCGCCGTGTACCTCGATGTCGTCTACAACCACTTCGGTCCCGAAGGAAACTACTTGCACGCGTACGGGCGCGAGTTTTATACCGATCGCTACGATACACCGTGGGGTGCGGCGATCGCCTTCGAAGGACCCGAGCGCGCAACCGTGCGCGCGTTCTTCATCGAAAACGCTCTGTATTGGCTTCAAGAGTACCGCTTCGACGGTTTACGGCTCGACGCCGTGCACGTTATCTACGATGGTGACGATCGCGCGTTCTTGCGCGAGTTCGCGGCGACGGTGCACGCGCGCGTCCCGCGGCCCGTCCACCTCGTCGTCGAGAACGATGACAACGAGAGCGCGCTGTTGCAGGCGGGCTTCCAGGCGCAGTGGGACGACGACGCGCACCATACCGCCCACGTCGTCGTCACGGGGCAACGTGACGGGTATTACGCCGACTACGCCGAGCGTCCGGCGGAGTTGCTCGGACGAACGCTCACCAAAGGCTTCGCGTACCAAGGCGAACCATCGGCCTTCCGGAGCGGCGCCCGGCGCGGGGAGGCGAGCGACCGGCTCGCCCTGTCGTCGTTCGTGACGTTTCTGCAGAACCACGACCAGATCGGCAACCGGCCCTTCGGCGACCGCATCACCGCACTCGCCTCGGGCGACGCAGTGCGGGCGGTGCTTGCGGTGCTCTTGCTCGCGCCGCCGATTCCGCTGCTTTTCATGGGCGAAGAGTGGGGCGCGAGCACGCCGTTTCTCTTCTTCTGCGATTTCGAACCCGAGCTCGCGCGCGCCGTCACCGCCGGACGGCGCGCCGAGTTCAGCACGTTTGGGGAATTCGCCGACCCGGCGGCGCGCGAGCGCATTCCCGACCCGAGCGCCCCGGAGACATTCGAGCGCAGCACGCTGCGCTGGGACGAACGCGTGCGTGCGCCGCACGACGCGTGGCTCGCGTACTACCGCACGCTGCTGCGCATCCGCGCGACGGAAATCGCACCTCGAAGCGGGCGCGTGCGCGGCCTCGAGGCTGACTACGAAACGATCGGGGCACGCGGCTTGCGCGCGCACTGGCGGCTCGACGATGCCGCGACGCTGGGCCTCGAAGCGAACCTCGGCGGCACCGCGGCGGATGGTTTCCCGGCGCCAGCGCAAGGCTACGTCGTGTTTACAACCCACGAGCCGGCTCCAGGCGCGAGCGCCCCGCCTTGGAGCGTGCGCTGGACGATCGCGTGATCCCGACCGTCCCGCTCTCGACGTATCGGCTGCAGTTCGCGCCGACGTTTCGCTTCGATGACGCTCGTGCGATCGTGCCGTATCTCGCGCAGCTCGGCATCGGCCACATCTACGCCTCACCTTACCTCAAAGCGCGCCCCGGCAGCACGCACGGCTACGACGTCGTCGATCCCAACCGCCTCAATCCGGAGATCGGGACGCCGCAGGAGCACGCCGCGATGATCGACGCCGCGCAAGCCGCGGGTCTGGGGCACCTGCTGGATTTCGTCCCCAATCACATGGGGATCGGCGGCGGGGAGAATCCGTGGTGGCAGGACGTACTCGAAGCCGGCGAGGCGTCGCCGTACGCGAAGTACTTCGACATCGATTGGGCACCGTTGCGGGCGGAGATGCGCGGAAAAGTGCTCGTGCCGTTTCTCGGCGACTATTACGGCCGCGTGCTCGAGCGGGGCGAACTCGTCCCGACCTTCGATCCTGCGACGGGCGGCTTTGCGATCTCCTATTTCGAAAGCAGCTTTCCGTTCGCAACTGCGTCGTACTCGGGCTTTCTCGCGCTCGCCGTCGAACGTTCGAGCGGCGACGCATGGGCGCTGCGTGCGCTCGCGGCGGAGTTTGCGAGCGCGTCGCACGAGCGCGCGGTAGCGCTCAAAGCGGAGCTCGCGGCGGTCGCACGGGAGCCCGCGGTCGTCGCTGCGATCGAGGCGGCGCTCGCCACGTTTCGCGTCGGCAGCGACGCGAGCGCGATCGACCGGCTCGACGCGTTACTGCAGCGTCAGCACTATCGCTTAGCCTATTGGCGGGTCTCCGCAGATGAGATCAACTACCGGCGTTTCTTCGACATCAACGACCTGGCGGGCGTTCGCGTCGAGGATGCCGAGGTGCTCGCGCAGACGCATCGCTTCGTCTTCGAGCTCATCGCCTCGGGGCGCGTACAGGGGTTGCGCATCGACCACGTCGACGGACTCTTCAATCCCGGCGGCTATTGCACGCTGCTGCAAGATCGCGCACAGGCGCTCGGCCACCCGCAGTACCTCGTCGTCGAAAAGATTTTGGCGCGGTTCGAAACGTTGCGCCGCGACTGGCGCATCGCCGGCACGACGGGCTACGACTTCATGAACGTCGTCAACGGGCTTTTCGTCGATCCGCGGAACGAACTCGCCTTCGACCGCATCTACCGGCAGTTCGCGGGTATTGCGGCGAACTTCGACCAGTTCGCCTATCGTGCGAAAAAAGACATCATGCGCTCCACGCTCGCAAGCGAGCTCGAAGTGCTCGCGACCATGCTCGATCGAATCGCGGAGATGGACCGGCGCTCGAACGATTACACGTACAACATTCTGCGCGACGCGCTCACCGAAGTGCTCGCGTCGTTCCCCGTCTACCGTACCTATGTGACGGACGAGGCGATCGAAGCCGACGACGGGCGCTACATCGGCTGGGCCGTCGGCGCGGCGCGCAAGCGCAGCGAACTCGGCGACGACCGCGTTTTCGACTTCATCCAAAGCGTCTTGACGGCCGGCACGTCGGAGCAATCGGCCAAGTACGAGCGGCGCGAGGTGCTGCGCTTCGCGATGAAATTCCAGCAATACTCGAGCCCGGTGATGGCCAAGGCGGTCGAAGACACCGCGTTCTACCGTTACGTACGGCTCGCGTCGCTCAATGAAGTCGGCGGCGACCCGCGCCGCTTCGGCACGTCACCGGATTCGTTCCACGGCTTCAACCGCGAACGCGCCGAGGCGCACCCGCACGGGATGCTCGCAACCGCGACCCACGACCACAAGCGCGGTGAAGATACGCGCACGCGCATCGACGCGCTCTCCGAGATGCCCGGCCTGTGGGACCGTACCATCAAACGCTGGACGCGGCTCAACGCTCGGCGAAAGGGCAGTGCCGACGGCGCCCCGGCGCCCAACGAGAACGACGAGTACCAACTCTATCAGACGCTGCTCGGTACGTGGCCGATGGCGTGGCTCGACGTCGCACCGGGCGCCCTCGACCCGGCCGAACTGCACGCATATGAAGAGCGCATCGCACAGTATCTGCGCAAGGCGATGCGCGAGGCGAAGTTCCGCACGAGCTGGACCAACCCAAACGTGGCCTACGAAGAGGCGACGCTCAATTTCGTGCGCAGCCTCCTGCAACCGCGCCGAACCAATGCGTTCCTGCGCGAGCTGCAGACGTTCGCCCGCGAACTCGCGCCGGTCGGCGCCGTCTCGAGCCTCGCTCAACTCGCGCTCAAGCTGACGGTGCCCGGCATTCCCGACATCTATCAGGGCTGCGAGCTGTGGGATTTTTCACTCGTCGACCCCGACAACCGCAGGCCGGTCGACTACGACCTGCGCGCGCGAATGCTTACCCACATGCACGCGCGTGTGGAGCGCGGCGACAGCGCCGATCTCGCCGACGAGTTACTCGCGACGTGGCCGGACGGCCGCATCAAAGCCTACGTGACGTGGCGGCTGCTGCACATGAGGCGCGAACGCGCGAACACGTTTCTGGGCGGCTCGTACCTGCCGCTCGAAACCACCGGGACTTTGGCCGATCACTTCATCGCGTTCGCGCGCGACGACGTCGTCACGATCGTCCCGCGTCTGGTACGACGGCTCCTCGCACGCGACCGGGCCGACTTGCACCTGGCCTGCGATGACGCACGCGTGCGGCTGCACTCCGCGGCTGCCGCGCAGTACCGCGATCGCTTCACGGGTGCGCTCCTGGTCACCGACCGCGACGAGACGGGAGCCTTCGTGACGGTACGAGCGGCGCTCACGCCGTTTCCGGTTGCGGTCCTCGAGCCGCGCTAAGGCCGCCCGTCGCTCCGAGCGGCGCGGCGATGTCTTCCAGTTTCCGGCGCGCGGCTTCGACACCGAGCCACCATTCGATCGCGGCTCCGACGATCATCGCAACCGCACCGACCGCGTAGCCGTCGAAGATCGCCGACGGCTGCTTTGTCGCGATGAGCGCGCCGAAGAGCAGCGGCGCGATCGCGCCGCCGACGAGCGTGCCGACGCTGTAGACGATGGCGATCGCCATCGCTCGGATCTCCAGCGGAAAGGTCTCGCTGACGGTGAGGTACGCGGCGCTCGCACCGGCCGATGCGAAAAAGAAGATGATGCACCAGCACACGGTGATCGTCGTGGCGTCGAGCGCACCGCGCACGAAGAGCACACCCGTGCCGAGCAGCAGCACACCTGAGAGCGCATACGTTCCCGCAATCATCGGGCGCCGGCCGACGCTATCGAAGAAGTGTCCGAGCAACAGCGGCCCGAGCAAATTACCAACCGCGAACGGAAAGATATAGTACCCGACCTGCTGCGCGGGCACGTGAAAAAACGTCGCGAGCACGAGCGACTCGGTAAAGAAGATCGCGTTGTAGAGGAATGCCTGCGTAATCATCAGCGCAAAGGCCACGACGGTCCGCTGCGGATACGTGCCGATCATCGTGTGCCATACGTCGCCGAGCGTGTGCTTGCGACCGGAGTCGTATTCCAGCTCCCCCAGGACGGCGGCAGCGGCCGATCGCCGGTCTGCCGGCGGACCGTTGCTTCGATCGAACCGAGCGTTTGTTCGGCTTCCGCGGCGCGGCCGTGCGTGAGCAACCAGCGGGGGCTCTCCGGGATACTGCCGCGGATAAAAACGATCGCGACGGCGAGGACCGCGCCGATTCCAAACGCGAGCCGCCAGCCGATGTGCTGGTCGACGAGCCGCGGGTCCAACAGGACGATGCTCGCACCGCTGCCGAGGATGGCGCCGAACCAGTACGTACCGTTGATCGCGAGATCCACCCAACCGCGCCGCGTCGAGGGAATGAGCTCATCGATCGTCGAGTTGATTGCGCTGTACTCGCCGCCGATTCCGAGCCCGGTCAGAAACCGGAATGCCAGGAAGCTCGCGAGGTTCCACGAGGTCGCCGTGAGCAGCGTGGCGACCAGATACCACCCGAGCGTGATCATGAAGAGCCGCTTGCGCCCGAAGCGATCGGTCAGGTAGCCGAAGACGAGCGATCCGGCTACCGCGCCGACAAGGTAGACCGTCGCGGACAAACCAACGTCGGTCGCGCTCAGACCCAGCGCCTGCGGGTCTTGCAGCCGCGAGCCGATCGAGCCCACCATCGTGACCTCGAGTCCGTCGAGAATCCATGTAATGCCCAGGCCCGCCACGATCATCCAGTGCCAGCGGCTCCAGGGCAGCCGGTCCAGGCGTTGCGGAATGTTCGAGCGCAAAGCGGCCATGCGCGAGCGTGTTCCCACGCACGCCTTGAATAGAACAGAAAGCGGACGCCGCAATCGGCATCCGCTTTCTCCAGTGCGTTCTTACAATTAATGCGAGGCGGTGGCTTCGCTGAACTGTTCTTCTTCCGTCGAGCCGTGCAGTGCCGTGGTCGACGATTTGCCTTCGCTCACGACTTGGGCGATCTCGTCGAAATAGCCGGTACCGACTTCGCGCTGGTGGCGCGTCGCGGTGTAGCCGTCCTTTTCGGAGACGAACTCGAGCTCTTGCAGTTCCGAGTACGCCGCCATACCGCGCGCCTTGTAGTCGTTGGCGAGCTGAAAGAACGAGTGATTGAGCACGTGGAAGCCGGCGAGCGTGATGAACTGAAACTTGTAGCCCATCGCGGCGAGCTGCTGCTGAAAGGTCTCGATGTCGCTCTGCGAGAGCTTACGCTTCCAATTGAACGACGGCGAGCAGTTATAGGCGAGCCACTTGCCGGGGAACTTCGCGTGCACTTCATCCGCGAAGCGACGCGCTTCGGCGATGTTTGGTTCGCTCGTCTCGCACCAAATGAGGTCTACATACGGGGCGTACGCAATGGCGCGCGCGATCGCAGCGTCCAGACCGCCCCGCAGCCGGAAAAAGCCTTCTTCGGTGCGTTCGCCGTAGATGAATTCGCGATCGACCGGATCGACGTCGCTCGTGATGAGCTGCGCGCCGTTGGCGTCGGTACGCGCGACGATGAGCGTCGGGACGCCGAGCAAGTCCGCCGCCAAACGCGCCGCAACGAGATTGCGAATCGCGGTCTTGGTCGGAATGAGCACCTTGCCGCCCATGTGGCCGCACTTCTTCTCGCTGGCAAGCTGATCTTCGAAGTGCACGCCCGCGGCGCCGGCCTCGATGAAGGCCTTCATGATCTCGTGGACGTTGAGCGCGCCCCCGAAGCCGGCTTCCGCATCGGCCACGATCGGCAGGTAATAGTTGAGATTTTCCTTGCCTTCGCTCTGCTGGATCTGGTCCGCCCGCTGAAAGGCGTTATTGATACGCTTGACGAGATTGGGGGCGGAATTGGCCGGATAGAGGCTCTGATCCGGATAGGTCTGCGACGCGCCGTTGGCGTCGGCTGCCACCTGCCAGCCGGAGAGGTAAATCGCGTTGAGGCCGGCTTTAGCCGCCTGAGTCGCCTGCCCGCCCGTCATCGTTCCAAGGGCCGCAACGTACGGTTCGTTCGCAAGATGTTTCCAAAGCAGCTCCGCACCGCGACGCGCCAGAGTGTACTCGATGTGAACCGAACCACGCAGACGAACCACGTCCGCGCCGCTATAGGGCCGGCGGATGTCGTTCCAGCGCGGGTCCGAGTCCCACATGAGTTCGAGCTGCGTGGCGTCGGTGAAGTCTGGCACGTCGTTAACCTCTTCCTAGGCGTAGAAGGTGCGAATTGGGTGAGCAGGCCACGACCGATGACCGGTGGCGTTATGCACCTATGCCCCGCGAATCTCCTTTGCATGCCCGGGTCGCACGACACGGGCCCCGAGCTACCTTAGGAGCGCGGCTCGGCGAGAGAGGCGGGCGTCGCAAGCAGGTCGCGGTATTGCGCCCGTAATTCGCGTTTGAGGAACTTGCCGACACCCGTCCGCGGAATCGCGTCGATGAAGACGACGCGGTCGGGCACCATCCACCTCGCGACGCGTTCGGCGAGCCAGGCTTGCAGCGCGGTTTCTTCGACGCTTTGGCCTTCGCGCAGTGCCACGACGGCGACCGGGCGCTCGACCCACTTCTCGTGCGGTACGCCGATGACGGCGGCCTCGCGAATCGCCGGATGGCCCATGAGGAGATTCTCGAGATCGACGCTCGAGATCCACTCGCCGCCGGATTTGACGAGGTCTTTGGAGCGATCGACGATTTGCAGAAAACCCAACTCGTCGACCGTGCAGACGTCGCCCGTGGAGAAGTAGCCGTCCGCAAAGCACGCGAGGTTGTCCTCGACTCGATAGTACGCTCTGGTTACCGATGGTCCGCGCACCCAAAGATTGCCCGCGGTCGTGCCGTCACGCGGCACCTCGTTGCCGGCCTCGTCGAGAAGCCTCCAGGCCACGAGCGGCGAGAAGCGTCCCTGTTTGAGCAGTTGCGCGCGCATGGCTTCCCAGGTCGCGCCGGCCAGTTCGGCCGTCGGGCGCGCCGCGGTGCCAAGAGGTGACATCTCCGTCATACCCCATGCGTGCACGGTGCGTATGCCGCGCCGTTCGAGGTCGTCGAAGAGCGACGGCGGAACGGCCGAGCCGCCGATGACGAGGGTCTGCAGGGTCGGCAGGTATGCGTCGCGCTTTTCGAGCTCGTCGCGTACGGCAAGCCAGACCGTCGGTACGCCCAGCGACATGGTGACGCCCTCGCCTTGCACGAGTTCGATGAGGCTCGCCGGATCGAGCTTGGGCCCCGGCAGCACCAGCTTGGCACCGACCATCGGCGCTAAGTACGGCACGCCCCACGCGTTGACGTGGAACATCGGCACGATCGGCATCACGGTATCGCGCTGCGAGATACCGAGCAGATCGACGACACCCGCCGCGAACGCATGGAGGACGGTCGAACGGTGCGTAAACGCGACGCCCTTAGGATCGCCCGTCGTCGCCGACGTGTAACAGAGCAGCGCCGCGCTGCGCTCGTCGATGTTGGGCCAGGCGAACGTCTGGGGTTTCCCGGCAAGGAGCGTCTCGTACTCGTACCCCCCGGGGAGCGCCGCGTCCGCCGGCCCCATCGTGATGAACCGCAGTGCAGATTCGGGGCGCGTCTCCATTGCGCGTGCAACGGCCGGCGCGACGGAGCCGTCGACGAAAGCGAGCGAATCGCCCGCGTGCTCGAAGACCCAGCAGACCTGATCGGGAAAGAGCCGGATGTTCGTCGTGTGCAGCACCGCGCCGAGCATCGGCACCGCGTAATACAGTTCGAGATGACGATGGTTGTTCCACGCGAAGCTCGCGACCCGATCGCCGGGCTTTACGCCGAGTTCGACGAGCGCATGCGCGAGCTGCGCGACGCGTTTGCCGAAAGCCCCATACGTGTAGCGGAACAGCGTCCCGTCATCGTTGCGCGAGACGATCTCGCGACCCGCATTATTGCCAACGACGTGTTCGAAGATCCACCCAATCGTGAGATCGACGTCCATCATCGTTCCGGCCATCGGCGTCCCCGGACGCGGCGCATTCTTCATCGGTACCTCTCGCATACGCTTTACGCATCGTCGCTTTCATGCAGGTGGAGGTGAGTGCCGTCCTCGGCCTCGTCGAGCACTTCGCGCGCCTCCGCAAGAACCGTAGCCGAGAGCTCGCAGGGGTCGTCGATCGTACCGGCTTGGGCGAGGAAGTCGGACTCGGCCCAGTCCTCCCACGTCTCCAGCGGCTCGTCATCGACGCTCGCGGGAAAGCGCACGCAAAAGCCCTGTTCGAGGTGTAGCCCGGACACCATCACCCGCGTTCCGCGAGGAAAATACGTGCCGTCTTTCCAGAGCGTGCCGTAGGTGGTTTGATAGTCTTCGCCGATGCGTAACGCGTCTATTCTGCCTGACTCCGTCGTCGAGCTGTCGTCCGGGACGGTTTGTCGCCGAATCGCTTGAGTCTTTGCGCGGCCCCGCGTATCCTACTGCGGATGGACCCCGTGCCTGCTGCGCCGTGGCGCGTCGTCGAGTCGAAGATCGTCATCGAATCGCCATTCTTCCGGCTGCGGTGCGACCAAATCGAGCTACCCGACGGGACGCGCGTCGGGGACTATTACGTTCGCGAGTCGCGGGGCTTTGCCGTGGTTTTTGCCGTCACGCCGGACGAACGCGTCGTCCTCGTGCGCCAGTACAAGCATGGCATTTCGCAAAGCGTGCTCGAGCTGCCCGCGGGCGGCATCGATCCGGACGAAGAGCCCGCGGCCTGCGCGGCGCGCGAGCTTGCCGAAGAGACCGGCTTCGCAAGCGAACCCGGGAAGCTCGAACACCTGCGCAGCTTCATCCTCGATCCGACGAGTTCGACGACGCGCTTCCACCTCTATATCGCGCGCGACGCGCGTCGCGTCGCGCCGCAGAAGTTCGACGCGCTCGAGGACATCGAGGTCGAGCTGGCGTCGTTTAGCGAAGTGCGGCGCTACGTACGCGACGGGACGATCGACGTCGGCTCGCAAGCCGCCGCCGTGTACTATGCCCTCGACGTGCTGGGCCGGCTGTAGTAAGCGCGCCGCGGGGCGGCTCGACGCTGCGGTACGTCAGCGATCCGAACGTAAATGCCGTTTGCGGAACCGCGCCGGCGGCCGCGCCGCAGCGGGCGACGGCGCGCGAAGCGTCGCGCGTAACGTCGCGAGCGACCCAAAGGGAAAGACGCGATCGAGCGTCGTCGCGACGACGTGCGCCTCGCGGCCGCGCACGGACCACAGACCGATCGCGTCCGCAAAGTCTTGCGAGAGCAGATCGAGCCCCGGCGAGTACGGGGTCAGCGCGGGCACGACGACGAGCGCGTCGCTTGCGACGAAGGCGGGAACGTTCGCTCCGCCGCCCAGGTGCAGGCTTGGGTGCAAGTGACCGATGATCGCCCGCCGCCCTAGGGCCGCGGGACGGTCGCCGTGCACGAGCAGCCAGCCGTCGCGTTCGCATGCTTCGACCGTTGTGCCGAGCACGCCGAACGCGCGCGAACGACCTTCGTGATTGCCCGCGACCAGCGTCAGCGAAGCGGTCGCGCGCAACAGGTCGAGCCCCTCGCGCACGGTGCGGATCGCGCCCTCGCTCATCCGCGCGCCGTGCACGATGTCGCCAAGGAAGACGATCTCGCGCGCCGTCATTCGCGCCGCCACGAGCGCGAGCGTCGCGACGATCTCCGCGGTGCTCCAGAGCGGCAACGCCCCGCCGACGACGTCCTCGTATGCGAGATGCGCGTCGGCGGCGATCAGCGTTTGGGTGGCGGGCAGCCACGCCAGGCCGGGCGCAAGCGCGACCACGCCGTGTGCTACATCGCACCGCTCCGCAGACCGTGAGGGAGGCTTCACCGCGGGTGACTCCGGGGCGAGCGTACGAAAACCTTGCACGCTGCGCGGCCGCGGATGCAACGCAGACGAAGAATCCCCCTTAACGCGGTCGAACGACAGGCGCATGGCAAAGCGCGCCCGGCATGCGTGGAAGGTCGAAGTGTGTCGCACGGTTGCCGCGCGTCGAATCGCACGACCGGTGGAGCCGCCAGTTCGGGTTGCTGAAGCCCGCGCGATCGTGGACTATCTCGGCACGGGCGCCCTTGTGACGTGGCCGTTCATCGCGACGTTCGGTTTGCGACGGCTGGGCCAGGCGTGGAACGGCGAATTCAGCATCCTCATGTGGGTCAGCGCGATCGTCGCGTTGCTAGCGTTCGCGGTTTGGTTCCCGGCTCGCTATCCGTTCGCGAACGCGCGCGTCGCTCCGGCGGTTCTGCCGTTCGTCACGGTGCTCGGCTTGGGCATCGCGACGACGCTCGCGTTACGCGAACACGTTCGGGCAGCCGGCTACGACAGTGGGTTTTGGCGCAGCGCAACCCCCAATGCGATGATCATGCTCGGGCTGCTTTGCTTACAATTTTTGCACATTTTTAAAGAACGCCGACAACCCTCACCGCATCGATAGTGGGTTGTTGTTACGGCGTCTTGTGCGGGCGCAGCAAGCGGCGGTCTTTGATGCGCGCGGCGGCGGCGATCGTCGTGCCCTGCGTTGCGAATGCCGGATCGAAGAGCGGACCGTCCTGCGTGCCCGCCGGCGCTTGCGGCGCGTCGCTTTCGCCGAGCACGGCAAGCACGCGTTCGTGCAATGCCTCGACCATACTCGTGCGATCGTCCATGACGACCGAATCGCCGAAACTCGAGGTCACGATACCGAACGTGAAGGGCGACGCCGCGGCCGGATGGATGACGCGCAACTCCGCCGGCAGCGCTTGGAGGTATGCAAGCGCGCCCGGAGCGTCGAGCAAGTCCGTCGTCACGAAGCGTACCGTCTCGCGCAGCAGCGGAAAATCCGGCTCGGCTTCGAGTAGCCGGTCGAAGATCTTTTGGCTGTTCCAGCGCAGGCCGCTGCGGCGCAGCGTTCGGCCGCCCGCGCGACGCAACACGAGTAAGCCGGTGTTGGCGACGTAGCGGAAGTGCGCTCGCAGCAGATACCCCGCGCGTAAGCCGTCGAGCAGGTCGCGCTGGAAGTCGCGCGGGTGCAGCAACGTCGCCCACGATGCGTCCGGGAGCGTCTTGCCGTGCGGCATCGTGACGAGGAACCCGTTGTCGTCGGTCGTGATCTGAGTGTTGACGCGCGACTCCCGAAAGAGTCGCGCACCCACGACGCGCGCGAGCGCTTCGTTTGCGCGCCGGCCCGCACACGTATGGAAGACGGCGGTTTGGCGGCGGTCCATGCGGTATAGTTCGACCAGAGCGTCACCTGGTTTGGGAACCGCCGATATCGCCATCTGCTGGGCGATGTAACGCACCGCGTGCGACGCTTCGGCGCCTCCGAGGCCGTAGCGCCGTCCCAGCCACGCGAGCGTCTCGCGCGCGCCGCCGTCCGTCGTACCGAGCCGTTCGGCGATGCCGCTGCGAAGTTCGGCGATCTCGCGCGCCAGCACGGTCGGAATGCCCTTGATGTGCGAGCTCCACGTGGGGACGTTGGGACGGCCCGCGAACGGCTCGACCGTCACGCCGGCCGCCCGCACTTCTTTGACTTTGAAGGTGCGGCCCGAGAGCAGCATGACGTCGCCCTCGCGCAGACCCGACACGAAGCTTTCCTCGAGCTTTCCGATCGCGCCGCCGCCGCGCGTGCCGACCCGTACCTGCGTTTCGTCGGGAATCGTGCCGACGTTCTCAAAGAATGCGGCGCACGCATCGCGGCCGAGCCCGTAGATGGCGACGTCGTCGGCACCGAGGCGCCGCACGTGCGCTTCATCGGGCCCGGCGCCTCCGCCGGCGAGGTACGCTGCGACCGCCCGCACGTCGCGTTCGGCAAGATCGCGATAGGACTCCGCGCGCCGCGCGAGCGCGAGGGCTTCGTCGATCGGAACGCGCTTGTCGTAGCAGACGCTCATCACGAGCCACTGTGCGAGCACGTCGAGCGGCGCTTGGGGGATAGCGATCTCTTCGAGGATGCCGCCGTGAATGCAGCGCTTGGTCGCGGCGGCTTCGATAATATCGTCGCGATCCTGCGCGACGATCACGCCGTCGGCGATCGCACCGGGACGGTGCCCGGCGCGCCCGACGCGCTGCAGGGTCGGCGTCATGCCGCGCGCTCCGCCGACGATGCAGACCCGATCGACGTAGCCGATGTCGACGCCGAGTTCGAGGCTCGAACTGCACACGACGGTATGCAGTTCGCCCGCGCGCAGCTGCGCTTCGGTACGGTGGCGCACGCTGCGTTCGAGGGCGCTGTGATGGATGCCGATCCGCGCGTCGGTACGCGAGCGCGGAACGGCATCGGGACCCGCAATCCCGACGCCCGCCCGCGCTTCGAGGTCCGCTTCGTCGCGCGCCTGCGTATCGCCGGGATTCGCCACCAGCGCCATCTCGTGCGCGACCCGTTCGGCTTGGCTGCGAACGTTGGTGAAAACGAGCTGCGTGCGCACGTCGTCGCCGAGTTCGACGCAGCGCTCGGCGATCGCCGTCAGCGGCGCCATCGCGCCGGCAAACGGCGCCGTAATCTCGAGCCGGATGGCGCGCAAGCCGCGCTTGTCGACGATCGCGCACGCGCGCCCGGCTCCCGCGAGGAACGCTGCCACCCGATCGAGCGGCGCAACCGTCGCCGAGAGTCCCACACGGACGAGCCCGCGTGGGACGAGTTCTTCGAGCGATTCCAAGCAGAGCGACAGATAGGAACCGCGCTTGTTGCCGGCCAGGGCATGGACCTCGTCGACGATCACCGTGTCGACCGCCTTGAGGTGCTTGCGATACGATTCCATAGCCAGCATGAGCGCGAGCGATTCGGGCGTCGTCATGAGAATGTGCGGGGGCCGCGTCATCATCAAGCGGCGTTCCTCGACGGGCGTATCGCTCGTCCGCACGCCCGTGCGCACGAACGTCTCGCGAATGCGCCCGCGCCGCAACTGCGCGCGCTCGGAGTTCGGCCGCTCGAGCAGCCCCATCTCGCGCAGCGGACGGCGGACGTTGTGCTCGACGTCGTAGCCCAGCGCCCGCAGCGGCGAAATGTAGAGCACGGACGGCCGCGGGAACAGTTCGTCGCGGTCGCGCAGCTCGGCGAGCCGGCTCATCACGGGCAAAAATGCGGCGAGCGTCTTGCCGGTGCCCGTCGGCGAACAGATGAGGTGGGTCGCGCGCGCCAAGCCGAGCGGCAGCGCCTCCTCTTGTGGCGGCGTCGCCACGCCGAGCTCGGCTGCGCACCATGAACCGACGAGCGGGTGTAGAGCGGAGAACGGGGCTTCCACAGCCTGCCGCTTCGCCGCTGCGGTGCGTGCGGCTTGCGGGGTCGCGCGCCGGTTCCTCGGTGCCGGACCAGAAGCGCGCAGGGTGCCGACCTCGCTTCGCTAATCACTGGCGCGTGTCCGCAGTCTTGGCCGAGATGCTTCGTAAGAGCACGCAAACGTATAACGAGCGATGGATCGGCGCGACCAAAACCGACTACAACACGACGGCCCATCCCGAGACCGTCGCGCAACACAACCGCTATTGGGATGCCATCGTCAAAGCCGTCGAGACCTCCGAATTCGAGGAGTTGATGGGCTTCGCGCGCGACGCCGGGCGTTTCCAATCCAGCAAAGGCTTCGATCTCTCCGATGCGATCGGCCGCACGATCGAAGCGACGAACATGATCGAAATCGCGCTGCTGGAGGCCAACTCGGGCGCGATCCCGCCGTTGGAAATTATCAACGAGATCGCCGAACTGCGCTCCATGATCGCGATGGCGGTCGCCGAGGGCTACAAGGCCGATCAGGACACCCGGCGCGACGACGCGCGCGAGCGGGACAATAAAGAACGCTTGCGCGCCGTGATGGTGCGCAAGGCCGCCAGCTTCGAGGTTCGGGAACTCGCAGCGGGCGACGAGATCCCGCCCCTGTACGACGATGGCATGAGGTTCCACTTCGTGGATTCCGGCACTCTGCGGCTCTACAACTTGCTGCCCAATGGCCGTTGCATCACGCTTTCGATCTTGGGACCGGGCGACGTGTTCCTACAGTGGCGAACCGAATCGCAGAGCCTCTCGTGCTTGTGCGCCGAATCGCTGCATGCGTCGCGCATCATTTCGGCGAACGAACGGCAAATCACAGAAATCGTCTCCGCCCAGCCGGCGGCGGCGCTGGACGTCATTACGAACTTCGCGCGGCGCCTCACCGAATCGCAAGTCCTCATCGAAGACCTGCTCAACAACAGCGTCAATCTGCGGCTGTACCGTACGCTACTCGAACTCGCCAAACAATTCGGCAAACCCGAAGGCGACCTGCGGGTCATCGATTATCCCCTCACTCACCAGCGGCTCGCCGACATGATCGGCTCGAACCGAGTGACCGTCACGCGAAAGCTGCACGAACTGCAGGCGCGCGGCATCCTCGAAGCGCGTAAGAACGCGACGATCGCACTGCGCGATACGAACGCCTTGGCCGAGCTCGCCCAGAGCGGCGCGGGTTAAGCGACGAAACTTCGCGCGGTGCGGCACGGTACGTGGCGCCGGAGGTACTAGGGATACTCTGAACAAGTGAGGGCATCTTTGCTTATAATGGTGGCATGAAGCGAGAAGAGCAACTTTCGCTTGCGAATGCTCAGTTCGAGCGGTTCGCGAAGCCGACCAAACGAGCCGCGTTCT